>Ga0335078_10000027_pt1 | contig 284289 bp, 288 predicted proteins | sample Lox_Sample_32_FD_206711 | JGI IMG/M metagenome (GOLD analysis project Ga0335078, IMG submission 206711) | Soil microbial communities from Loxahatchee National Wildlife Refuge, Florida, United States - Lox_Sample_3.2 | ecosystem: Environmental > Terrestrial > Soil > Wetlands | place: USA...
TTCGGCCGTCCGGCGACGGCGACGAAGCCCGACCTCACTCCGGAAGGTCCCAGGTGTCCGGCAGCAGCTCGGCAGGCGTCGCCGTGTGCACGGTGCCGTCGGCGGCGCGGTAGCTGACCTCGTCGAAGCGGAACTCGAAGAGCCATTGGCGGCACCCGCCGCATGGGGACGCCGTGATCCCGATCGCCTCGAGCTCGCCGGGCCGGCAGCCCGCGGCGACGGCGGCGACGATCGCGCTCTTCTCGGCGCAGACTCCGAGCGGGTAGGCCGCGTTCTCGACGTTCACCCCGGAGAACTCGCGCCCGTCGCGGGCGCGAACGACCGCACCGACGAGGTAGTTCGAGTACGGCGCGTACGCGCGCGCCGCGACCGCTTCGGCCTTCTCGACGAGATCGCTCATCCAGCCAATTGGAACAGTGCGAGAACCGTGAGCGCGCCGAGGACGCCGCCGAGCGCGACCTCGGCCGAGGAGTGCACACCGGACTCGACACGCGTCTGCGCGACGAGCAGCGCCATCACGAACGCGATCGTGGAGACGAGGAAGCGGTGGTGAGCACCCGCCACGTAGGTCGCCGCGATCCAGGCGCCGAACGCGAGCGCGGCGTGCCCCGACGGCAGGCCGCCGCGAAGCGGCGTCCCGCTCCGCGTCCAGGCCTTCAGGAAGATGACGATGATCACCGTGACGGCGAGCGCGACGATCGTGAGCTCTGCGGGCGCGTCGCGGACACGGTCGAGCAGACGGGCCGAACGGTCGGCGACCTTTCCCGAGAAGACGAGGTAGCCGACGGCGACGGCGTTGACCGTCGCGAGCAGCACGGCACCCGCGGCGATGTCCTTGGCGAGCTTCGCCATCGGATCGAAGGAGGTCGTGGCGACGTCGATCGCCCCCTCGATCGCCGTGTTGATCATCTCGGCGACGAGCACGAACGTGATCGAGATCAGCAACGCGATCAGCTCGATCTTCGTCACCCCGACGACGAGGGCGAACACGAGCACAAACGTCGCCACGGCGAAATGCACGCGCATGTTGCGTTGCGTGCGCAGCACGTGGATGAGTCCCTCGAAGGCATAGTTGAAGGAGTCGAGGACCGACGTCGCGCGCTTCGGGCTCACGTGTACACCGCCTCCCGTGTCTCCATCTCGTCGCCGTGGTCGTAGCCGAGGAGGTGCAGGAGCCCGTGGGCGAGCGGCGCACGCCATGCGTCCCCGACCACCTGCGGGCAGAGCACGACGTCGCCGAGCGCGCGCGGAATGCCGTCGGGCAGCTCGTCGCGTCCGTCGATCGGGAACGAGAGGACGTCGGTCGGCTCGTCGATCCCGAGATGATCGCGCTTGAGCCCGCGCATCTCCTCCGGGCCGACGAAGGCGAGGCCGAGCTCGCCCTCCTCGATCCCCTCGTCGCGCAGCACGCTGCAGGCGAGCTCGACCGCCGCGCGCTCATCGACCTCGATCCCGCTCCGGTTGTCGACCTCGACTGACAGCACTTACTTCCGCCGTTCGGTGCCGGTCTCCTCGGCGTGCTCCCGGTAGGCCTCGACGATTCGCTGCACGAGCTTGTGCCGCACGACGTCCTGGTGGCCGAAGCGGATGAAGCCGATGCCGTCGATGCCGGCGAGGATCTCCTGGACCTGGATCAACCCGGATGCCTGGTCGCGGGGAAGATCGACCTGGGTGACGTCGCCGGTGACGACCACCTTCGAGCCGAAGCCGAGGCGCGTGAGGAACATCTGCATCTGCTCCGGCGAGGTGTTCTGCGCCTCGTCGAGGATGATGAAGCTGTCATTCAAAGTACGGCCACGCATGAAGGCCAGCGGTGCGACCTCGATCGTGCCGCGCTCCATATACGTGTTCGCGCGCTCCGGGTCGAGCATGTCGTACAGCGCGTCGAACAGCGGCCGCAGATACGGATCGACCTTCGCCAGCATGTCGCCGGGCAGGAAGCCGAGGCGCTCGCCGGCCTCGACGGCGGGACGGGTGAGAATGATGCGCGCGACCTGGCGTTCGTGCAGCGCCGCCACCGCCAGCGCCATCGCGAGGTAGGTCTTGCCCGTGCCCGCAGGGCCGATGCCGAACGTGACCGTCGACTTTCGGATCGCGTCGACGTACGCCTTCTGCGTGACGGTCTTCGGCGCGATCTGCTTGCCCCGGTGGCGCCAGACGACGTCGTCGAACACGTCGCGCACGTCCTGCTCCGCCTCGAGCGCGCCGAGGACGGCGTCGACCGTGTGCGAGCCGATCTGATGCCCGCCCTCGACCAGGTCGACGAGCTCGTCGATCACCTCGCGCGCCTCCTCGACGTGCCGGTCGTCGCCTTCGAGGGTCAGCTGGTTGCCGCGCAGCCGGATCGTGCAGTTGAGCCGCTCCCGCAGGGTGTCGAGGACTCCGTCCGCCATTCCCGCCAGCTCGGCGGCGACGGCGTTGGAGACGTCGAGAACTTCCTGCACGGAATCAGTGTAGGAGGTGCCGCGGTGGACACGTCTGCCAGAGAGAGTTGCCCCAGGAGCAAACGGTCGCAACGATCGGGGCCGGAGGGTGACGTCGCGAGGCGCGGCAAGTGGCTTTTGACCACGAGTCCGGTTGGCTCCCGGATGGGGTTCGAGTCCCCCACTGACGTGGACCCGTCCCCTCATCGACATCGACGCCGATCAGATTCGGTGCGCTCGTCGCCGACGCGGACGGCGAGGCGTGCGCGCTTGTTCTGGATGAGTCTCATCGGCTCTTTCCGGGCTGAACGACCCGCCGGATCTGGCCGCCCTCGACCGCTGCGTACGATCCACCTGGTCAACGGATCGGAGTCGTCGTGTCGGTGGCGAAGAGGCTAGCCAGCCGCAACCTTCGGACGTGGCTTCGCACGGCCTTGGCGGGGGTAACGGCGATCGTCATCGTCAGCAGGGCCGTCGTTCCTGCCTCGGCTCACGTGGACGGGGTCTTCGACGGTACCTATAAGGGCACGGCAACGATCAGCGTCTGGGCCAGCGTCCCAGGATTGCCCAAGTGGCAGTACAACGGGCAAGCCCCAGTCACCTTCGTCGTTTCCGGCAACCGCGTTCTCTCCGGACAGCTCGGCAACAGCGCGTCTGCGCTCATTTCCGTCACCGGGAGGTTCGCCTACAACGAGCCGAGCCCGTACGGGCACACGACCATCAACCTTCAGTTCGGCACCCAGGGAAGCTGCGCCGGAACCTCGATATGCAACGTCACCGTTCACGGAACGTTGTCCATCTCCGGCTCAGTCTCCGCGGGCGGCGTCACGAGCACGTTCGGTGGCTCTGGAAGTCTCAGCGCCGAACGCGTCTCCCTTTCATCGGAGCTGCCTGCATCGACTACGCCGATCCTCGCCCCTCCATCAAGCGTCGTGCCGACGACATCGACGCCGACGCCGCCAGCGCCAACGACGGCATCAACGCCGCCCACAGTCGCACCGCCGGCGAAGCCACTTCCGCTAGTAGCGACGCCTGCACCGACCGATGCCTGCCACCAGGTCGTCAGCCAGTCCGGCCACATCCAGCTCTGCGTCCCATCGTGGCTCACGGGATCGTCTGAGGGAGGCGTCACCTACATTCAGGACGGCAGCTCAGGCCAGCCGTTCGATGGTCAGCTCCCGGTTGGAGCGACATTGAGCACCGGTTCGAACGGTTACGCCAGCCTCTACAACCAGGACACGGAGGCGAACGTGTCGGTCGCGCCCGGGTCGAGTGTCTCGTATGACCCAAGCCCGAGCTGGGTGACGCCCGACGACCTCATGCACTGTGAAAACCTCAGCACGAACTGCGAACTCGGCCCCGGCTACATCATCGCGAAAGCCGCCGACGAAGCGCTCGAGAAGGCTACGGAGGGCAAGGTCATCTCGGCGCTGTACACGCTCGGGAAGGGCGAGATCGATGCGGCGGACGACGTCCTCAGGGGCGTCCGCAAGGCGGCGATGGTGCTCGTCTCACCGAATACGCTCGCAACTGAAGCCGAAACGACCGAGCACGCCCGGCTCGAACGTGGCGTTTCGTCAATCGGAGCCGCAGCCGGCCCGAATGTCGAGGAGACCGTTACAGCGTCCGGCACGACGTTCTACGTCACGAGCGGCTCGTGGCTGATCGTCGACGTCCCCTCAGAGCAGTTCGCCACCGTCACCGCGGGACACGAGCTTTTCGTGCCGGCGAGCAGAGCCGACGCCGCCCGTGAGAACCTCAAGGCGAGCATCAAGGCGTTCTCGCTCAGCTCGGTCGACACATGGTGGCAGACGTCATCGACGCAGGCATCGGCTGGCTACACCATTTCGGGCTGCTGGTCGCAGTACAGCAGCGGCTGGGCGACGGTGAAGAGCTCGGCAGCGACGTCGACGTTCACCAGCACGGATCTCCTTCAGCGCGGGCTTGCGAACTTCTGGAGCATCGTCGCTCTCGACCATGCCCCGACGTCGCCCATCGAGGGCGCCACGGTGACGCTCGTAGAGCCCAACGGGACGACGTTCGCAACCACCACGCTCGGCGCGTGGACGACGTCTTCGACCGAGTGGGAGGTCACCTTCAACTGGACGTTCTCCGACGGCAGCGCCTTCTTTCAGAAGCCGCAGACAACCGGCCAGGGCACCTGGACCGTCAAGTGGCAGTTCCCCGACAACCAGACCTGCACGAACCACTTCGCGATATCGACGGGTTGAACAGGACGGGGTGTTGTCACTTTTTGGCTCCTTTGCTGCACTTCTCCGCACTTCGTCGCTCGGCCGTCCGAGTTCGTTCATCAGCCGTTCGCATCCTTTAACGAGCGTTTTCTCTCCCTGCTGGTAGCACCTGGTAGCACCGTCTGCCCCTTTTGTGACTCGCGCGCGCGCACATAAGTCGCCGGCCGAACGAGCTGAACGCTCGGAGGCAAGGGTCGGTCGCCCAGCCGAGCGCTCCACGCGCCGGGCCCGCTAGGCGAGCTTCTCGCGGACGAGCTGGCCGACGAACGAGCCGTCCGCCCTGCCGGCGATCTGCGGCATCACGTCCGCCATCACGCGCCCCATGTCGCGCAGGCTCGTCGCGCCCGTCTCGGCGATCGCGTCGTCGACGATCCGCTCGAGCTCTTCTTCGGAGAGCGGAGTCGGCATGAATTCCTCGAGGACGGCGAGCTCGGCCTCCTCCTGCTTCGCCTGCTCCTCGCGGCCGCCGGCACGGAATGCCTCGGCCGCCTCGTTCCGCCGCTTGCGCTCACGCTGAAGCACCTGGAGCTCCTCTTCGGCGGAGAGCGGCCGCTGGAGATCCTTCTCGGCCGAGCGAAGACTGTTGAGGATCAGCCGCAGCGCGTCGCGCCGCGGAGCGTCGCGCGCGAGCATCGCCTCCTTGACCTCACCCTCGAGCCGGTTGACGAGCGTCACAGCGCCTCCACCGCCGTTTCGGCCAGCACGTCGGCGTGATGCGGCAGGCCGCCGCCGAGGATGTGCCAATGCAGGTGGAAGATGGTCTGCCCCGCGCTCGGCCCGACGTTCACCTGCACACGGTAGTCGGTGAGCCCGACCTCGCGGGCGGTGTCGGCGACGAACTCGAGCATGCGCTTCGTCTCGCGCGCGGGAAACTCGCCGACGTCGCGGAAGCTATCGACGTGACGTTCGGGGATCACGAGCAGGTGCACCTCGGCCAGCGGATTGATGTCGTTGATCGCCACGAAGCCGTCCGCCTTGCGCACGTACGTCCCCTCGCGCACGATGCTGCAGAAGAGGCAGTCGTCACGCTGCGACGGCAAGGATGCCCTCCTCCGAGACCGCTTCGGCACGGACGTCGACGAGCGCGCCGACAGGCGCGTCGACGAGGAACGGCGAGTAGTCGTCCCCGTAGCCGCGGCCCGGCCGGTCGACGAGCACCCGGTCGCGGGCGCCGAGCTTCGCCCGCCAGCTCTCGAGCTCGAGCTCGTGCGAGAGCGAACGGAGCCGCGCGCCGCGCTCCTTCTTGACGGGCGGCGGAACCGGGTCGTCGGCCGCCGTCGCCGTTCCGGGGCGTGGCGAGTACGGGAACACGTGCACGCGTGTCAGGCCCGCGCGCTCGACCATGCGCAGCGTGTTCTCGAAGGCCGCATCGTCTTCGGCCGGGAAGCCGACGATCACGTCACTCGTCAGATTGAACTCGCCGGCGAGCGGCGCGAGCTTGCGCAGATACGTCGCCGCCGAATAGCGGCGGCGCATCGCACGCAGCACGCCGTCGTCGCCGGATTGCAGCGGCACGTGCAGATGGCGAGCGACGACCGGCGTCTCGCGCAGCGCGGCGACGAGCTCGTCGTTCAGATGGTTGATCTCGATCGACGAGAGCCTGAGCCGCGCAAGCCCGGCGACCGATCCCGCCTCGCGGACGAGACGCGGCAGGTCGTAGCCCGCGGCACGGTCGCGAAAGCAGCCGAGGTTGATGCCGGTCAGCACGACTTCCCGATGCCCCTGGTCGACGCGCCGCCGGATCTCGCGCAACACGGCATCCGCGTTCCGGCTGCGGGATTCGCCGCGCACGAGCGGGATCACGCAGAAGCCGCACGCGAACGAGCAGCCGTCCTGGATCTTCACGAACGCGCGGACGCGGTCGAGCCTCGACTCGGCCTGCACGCAGCCGAGCGCGCCGACGTCGCCGGCCACGAACGCGGGCGTTTCCTCTGCCCGCCGGCGGACGACGGTGACGTTCGCCGGCAGCCCGGCGAGACCGTCGCCCTCGAGGTTGGCGGCGCAGCCGGTGACGTAGACGCGCGCGTGCTTCCGCGCGGCGCGCGCGGCCGCCTTCCTGCTCTTCGCGAGCGCTTCGTTCGTGACACAGCAGCTCGAGATCACCGCGACGTCGGCTCTCTCCCCTGGACCGGCAGCCGTATGCCCGTCTGCGAGCAGGCGCTCGCCGATCTCGTGTGCGTCGACGTGCGAGACCTTGCAGCCCAGGAAGTCGACGCCGAAGCGCGTCACGCGGCGGATCGTACTGCCGTCAGCGCCGTTCGTGGAGGTCCGCCGCCCAGCCGTCGACCTGCCGCCGCTCGAGGCAACGGAAGCCGGCGAGCCTCGGCCGGTCCGAGGCGAGGTACCCGGAGGTGACGACGCGACTGCCCGCCACCTTCTCGCCGAGCTCCTCGACCGCCGCGAACGCGATGTTCGCAAGCGTGAGATCGGCGGCCGGAAGCGCGCCGGCGAGCGCGTCGAGCTGCCTGACCTCGAGCGCGACTCCGTTTGCCGCCGCGTTCGCGCGCGCCGCTGCGACGGCGGCTTCGTCGACGTCGACGGCCAGCACCGGGCCGTGCCCGAGCTTTGCCGCCGCGATCGCGAGGACGCCCGAGCCGCACCCGACGTCAAGCACGCTTCCGGCCGGCTGCTCGAGCAGGAGCTCGAGACAGAGGCGCGTCGTCGCGTGCGCGCCCGTCCCGAAGGCGCGACCGGGGTCGACCACCACCGCGATCGCGGCCGGCAGCGGCTCGTCCCACGGGGGCCCGATCCAGAACGGCCCGACGCGCACGGGACGGTGGAACTCGCGCCAGCGCTCCTCCCATCCCGGCTCGATCTCGCTCGTGCGCGCGTCCGGAAACTCCTCGAGCACGCGCAGCGCCGCATCGCCGTACGCGGAGAGCTCGACCTCATCCGGATGCTCATGCTCCTCGAACCCGTCCGGGGCGAGCTCGACGAACTGCGCGCGGAGCTCCTCGATCCGAGCGCGGGGCGCGGTGACCGACGCGCGGATCAGCGGAACGCGCTCTTCAGCTTCCCGAGAAAGCCCTCGTCCGGCTTGTACGTCTCGGCGTCGCTCAGCCGCTCGAACTCGGCCAGCAGCCTCCGCTGCTCGTCGGTGAGCCGCCGGGGAACGGTGACGTTGACGAGCACGCGATGGTCGCCGCGCCCGAAGCCCTGGAGCACGGGCATGCCCGCGCCGCGGAGCACGCGCACCTCACCCGGTTGCGTTCCGGCGTCGAAGTCGAGCTCGCGCGTACCGTCGAGCGTCTCGACGGACACGGTCGCACCGAGCGCGGCCTGCACGATCGTCAAGTCGACCTGCGAGAAGATGTCGTTGCCCTCGCGCACGAATCGCTCGTCGGGCCGGATGTGGACGAGCACGTAGACGTCGCCCGTCCGCCCGCCGAGCGCGCCGGCGTGGCCCTCGCCCGACAGGCGGATGCGCTGGCCGTCGTGGATGCCGGCCGGGACCTCGACCTCGAGCTTCCGCTCCTCGAGCGTGCGGCCCGCGCCGTGGCACGTCTCGCACGGGTGCTCGACGATGCGCCCCGAGCCGCCGCACTGCGGGCACGCCGACGTCTGGATGAACTCGCCGAAGACGCTGCGCGCGACCTGCTGCAGCCGGCCGCTGCCGCCGCAGCGCGGACACGTCGAGACGGACGTGCCGGGCTGGACGCCGTCGCCCTTGCACGTCGCGCAGGGGACGGCGATCTCGACGGGGACGCTGACCTTCGTGCCGGCCGCCGCGTCGGCGAGGTCGATCTCGATCTCGGCCGCTACGTCGGCGCCGCGGGCCGCGCCGCGCGCGCCGCCGCCGAAGAGGTCGTCGCCGAAGAACGCACTGAAGAGATCGCCGATGTCGCCGAGGTCGAAGTGCCGCGGCGTGAAGCCGCCGGAGCGCAGGCCCGCGTGCCCGTAGCGGTCGTAGAGCTGCCGCGTCTCCGCATTCGAGAGCACCTCGTACGCTTCCGAGATCTCGCGGAAGCGCACGTCGGCATCGGCCTCTTCGGAGACGTCCGGATGGAGGCGCCGCGCGAGCCTGCGGAAGGCCTTCTTGATCTCCTGCTCGTCGGCGTTGCGTGGGACGCCGAGCAGCTCGTAGTAGTCGTGGTCGGTGGTGGCCACTCGTCAGTCCTCGTCGTACGCCTCTTCGACGAAGCGCGAGAGCTCGTGTGCGGCTGCCCGCACCGAACGGAGCGCCTTCTCGTAGTCCATCCGCAGCGGGCCGAGCAGGGAGACGGCGCCGAGCGTGTAGTTCGCGTAGCCGTACCCCGCGCCGACGAGCGCGAGATCGTGGAGGCCCGACTCCTGAAGCTCGTCGCCGACTCTCGCGAACGGCCGCTCGAGCCCGAGCGAATGCGCGAGCACGTCGAGCAGTGCAGCCCGCTTCTCGAGCGCGTCGATCAGGCTCCGGTAGGCGCCGATCTCCTCCGTGCGGAGATCGTCGAGCAGGCCGGCCGCGCCGCCGACATACAGCTCACGCTCCTCGTCGACCTCGTCGAAGGCGCCGCGAACCGACTCGAGGAACGCATGCTCGCGCGGCGCGAGGCCCGGCTCCGCGAACGCCCTCGAGAGCGCGTGCGAGTGCAGTCGCACTCCGGTGAGCCGCTCGCGAAGATAGTCCCCCGCCCAGGCGACGAGGCCGGGGTCGACGGGCCCGTCGAACGAATAGCGGTGCTTGCTGACGCCGCCCGTCGAGGTGACCGCGACCACCATCACCGTCATCGGCTGAAGCTGGATCACGTCGACGTGGCGGATCGTCGCCGCGCGAAGCGGCGGCGCGGAGACGAGCGCGACCAGGCGCGTGACCTGCGAGAGCATCTCGGTGGTCGCCTGGAGCGCTTCCTCGACCTCGGCCCGCGCCGAGGCGAGCCCGAGCGGGAACTCGCCGGGCTTCGACTCCTTCTGCTCGAGCAGCTCGTCGACGTAGGCGCGGTAGCCGGCCTCGGTCGGCACGCGCCCGGCCGAGGTGTGCGGGTGCTCGAGCAGGCCGAGCCGCTCGAGGTCGGCCAGCTCGGCACGCACGGTCGACGGCGAGACGGGCAGCGCGCCGCGCTCGACGAGCGTCTTCGAGCCGACCGGCTGGCGCGTGGCGACGTACTCCTCGACGACGCGGAAGAGGAGCTGCCGCTGGCGCTCTGAGAGCTGCGAGCTCACGCTTCCATGGTACGGCCAGGTCCCGTCTTCAGGCGAGCAGCGCGGCCGTGACGGCGTCGCCGAGGAAGCGGCCGCGGTCGGTCAGCGCGAGGACGCCGCCGCCCGTGCGCACGAGACCGAGCCGCTCGACGCGCTGGAGGCCGGCCGGATCGAGCGCATGCTCGATGCCGGCCAGCGGCAGCGGCTCGTCGAGGCGCAGGCCGAGCATGACGCGCTCGCTCTCTCGCACCGCGGGCAGGAGCTCCTCGAGCTCGCGCGGCGGCCGGCGGCCGGCGGCGAGCGCCGAGGTGTAGCCGCGCAGCGACGGAGCATTCCGCCGGCGCTCGTTCGCGATCGTGCTGACCGCGCCGACGCCGAGGCCGAGGTAGTCGTGCCCGAGCCAGTAGCCGAGGTTGTGATGTGCGCGCAGGTCGCGCCCGTTGTCCGCCCGGCAGAAATTCGCCGTCTCGTACCAGCGGTAGCCCGCGCCCGTCACCGTCGCGACGACGAGCTCGAAGTACGACTCCATCGCCTCGGCCTGGCGCTCGAGCTCCGCCCCGTGCGCGTGCGTGAAGCGCGTTCCCGGCTTCGCCTCGAGCTCGTACGCCGAGAGGTGCTCCGGCCGGAGGGCGATCGCCTCGGCGAGGTCCCGTTCGAGCGCGGCGACGCTCTGGCCGGGGATGCCGTAGACGAGATCGAGCGAGATGTTCTCGAATCCCGCCTCGCGGAGCAGCCGGACGGCTCGCCGGACGTCGGCCGGTGCCGCGACTCGCTCCAGGGTGCGAAGGAGCTCAGGCTGGAAGCTCTGGGCGCCGAGCGAGACGCGGTTGACGCCGCTGCTGGCGAGCAGCGCGGAGAGCTCGGCCGTGACCGACTCCGGGTTCGCCTCGACGGTCAGCTCGCCGGCGGGCGGGAGTGCCGACAGCAGCCGTTCGAGCGCGCGCGGCTCGGTGAAGCTCGGCGTGCCGCCGCCGAGGAAGATCGTCTCCAGCTCGGGGGCGAGCGAGCGGCGCTCGAGCTCGAGCTCGGCGAGCAGCGCGTCGACGTAGGGGCCGTGGTCGTCGCGGCGGCCGACCGCGGTGACGAAGTCGCAGTAGCCGCAGCGGTGGGCGCAGAACGGCAGGTGCACGTACAGGTGCTTCACGCTCATTTCTCGATCCTTCGCGGCCGCGGCACGAGCTCGCCGCCGCAGTTCGGGCAGACGTGGTCGAGGGCGACGCCGCAGTCGGTGCAGAATGTGCACTCGTACGAGCAGATGACGGCGTCGCCGTCGGGGCTCAGCGCGCCGCCGCAGCGTTCGCACTCGGTGCGCAGCTCGAGGCTCACCGTTTCCCCTCGCCGAGGTTGAGGACGGCGAGAAACGCCTCCTGCGGCACCTCGACGGCGCCGACCTGCTTCATCCGCTTCTTGCCCTCCTTCTGCTTCTCGAGCAGCTTTCGCTTGCGCGTGATGTCACCGCCGTAGCACTTCGCGATCACGTCCTTGCGACGGGCCTTGACCGTCTCGCGTGCGATCACGCGCGAGCCGATCGCGGCCTGGATCGGGACGTCGAACATCTGCCTGGGAATCTCCTCGCGAAGCTTCTCGACGAGCTGGCGGCCGCGGTCGTAGGCGAACTCGCGGTGGATGATCAGCGAGAGGGCGTCGACTGTCTCGCCGCCGACGAGGATGTCGACGCGGACGAGCGAGCCGGGGCGGAAGCCGACGTAGTCGTAGTCGAAGCTCGCGTAGCCGCGCGTACGCGACTTGAGCGCGTCGTAGAAGTCGAGCACGATCTCCGCGAGCGGCAGCTCGAAGATCATGTGCACGCGCTCCTCCGAGAGGTACTCCATGTGGTCGAAGCGCCCGCGCCGCTCGTTGCAGAGCTCCATCACCGTCCCGACGTACTCCTTCGGGACCATGATCGACGCCTTGATGTACGGCTCTTCGACCTCGTCGATCGCGTTCGGCATCTCGGACGGGTTGTGCACTTCCCGCCACTCCGGCTGGTTCTGCGCGCGGACGCGGTACGCGACGTTCGGCGCGGTCACGAGCAGGTCGAGGTCGAACTCGCGCTCGAGCCGCTCGCGAACGATCTCCATGTGCAAGAGGCCGAGGAAGCCGCAGCGAAAGCCGAAGCCGAGCGCCTGCGAGGTTTCTGGCTCGTAGAAGAGCGCGGCGTCGTTGAGCTTCAGCTTCTCGAGCGCGTCGCGCAGCTCGGGGTAGTCGTCGGAATCCGTCGGGAAGAGGCCGGCGAAGACCATCGGCTTCACGTCCTTGTAGCCGGGGAGCGGCGCGGCCGCACCGTGCTCGTCGGCGGTGAGCGTGTCGCCCACGCGCAGCTCCGACACCTCCTTGAGGCCGGTGATCACGTACCCGACCTCGCCGGCCGAGAGCGTCTTCAACGGCTTCATCGCGGGCGACATCGCACCGATCTCCTGCGCCTCGAAACGCGTGCCGAGCGCCATCGCGCGCAGCTCCATGCGCGGACGGAAGACGCCGTCGACGACGCGCACGAACGCGACGACGCCGCGGTACTGGTCGTAGGACGAGTCGAAGATGAGCGCCCGCGGCGGCGCGTCGGGGTCGCCGACGGGCGCCGGAATCCGCTCGACGATCGCGTCAAGCACCTCTTCGACACCCTGCCCCGTCTTCGCCGAGATCCGCAGGACGCGCGACGCGTCGTCGCCGAGGAGCTCGGCGAGCTGACGCGACGCTCCCTCGGGGTCGGCCTGCGGCAGGTCGATCTTGTTCACGCATGGGACGATCTCCAGGTTGTTCTCGATCGCGAGGTACGCGTTCGCAAGCGTCTGCGCCTCGATCCCCTGAGCGGCATCGACGACGAGCAGCGCGCCCTCGCACGCCTGGAGCGACCGTGACACCTCGTAGGTGAAGTCGACGTGGCCGGGCGTGTCGATCAGGTTGAGTTGATGGCCCTTCCATTCGACGCGGACGGCCTGCGCCTTGATCGTGATCCCGCGTTCGCGCTCGAGCTCCATCGAGTCGAGCACCTGCGCCCGCATGTCGCGCTGCGCAACGGCGTGCGTGAGCTCGAGGATGCGATCGGCCAGCGTCGACTTGCCGTGGTCGATGTGCGCGATGATCGAGAAGTTGCGGATGTGTTCTTGGTCCATGGGCGCTCAGACCCCGCGGAGGCGGCCTCGCAAGGAGAGTAGCGCCGCGAGCTCGCGCACCTTGAGCGCGCGGCAGGCGAGCACGTACACGCCCCCCGCGGCGACGAGCGCGAGGCCGAGAGACACGACCTGCGCCCCGAAGGACCGCCCGAGGGCGGAGTCGAGAGGCCTCCAGACACCGTACGAGACGCCCGCGACGAGAGCCGACGCCAGAACGATCCGGCCGACTGACGCCGCCGTCTTCCGGCCCTCGATGCCGGCGATGCGCGACCGCAACAGGACGACGAGCGCGACGGTTCCGCCCAGGTTGACGATCGCGGTCGAGAGCGGAATGCCCCAGGTGCCGAAGCGGTAGAAGGCGAAGTCGAGCAGCGCGTTCAGGAACAGGTTTCCGAGCGCGACCGCCGTCGGGATCCAATTTGACTGGAGGCTGAAGAAGGCCCGGTTCAGCATCAGCATCGCCCCGTTGAACACGAGGCCGGCGCTGAACGCGGCGAGGCACTCCGCACAGACCGGTGTCTGGTCGGGGGTCCACGCGTGTCTCTGGTAGAGGATGCGAACGATCGGCTCGGCGAGCACCGCGCTGACGACCGCGGCTGGGATCAGCATGAAGGCGATCTGGCGCATCCCGCGACCAACCGTTTCCCGGAAGCCGTCCAGGTCACCCTGCGCGGCGAGTCGCGAGAGCGACGGGAAGAGCACGGTCGCAATCGCGACCGAGAACATCCCCTGCGGGAGCATGTAGATCAGGAACGCCTTGTTGATGGCGGTCGGGGCGAGGCTCCCGTTGATCAGGCGCGAGGCGAACACGGTGTCGATCAGCGCGTTGACGTTGATCAGGCCGAGACCGAGCGTGACGGGGAGCATCAGCTTGAAGGTCCGCTTCACCATCGGGTCGCGCCAGTCGAGGACGACGCGCAGTCGCTCCTCGCCGCGGTCGAGGCCGCGCAGCCACGGCATCGGTAAGAACACCTGGATGAACGTCGCGACGAGGATCGAGATCGCGTAGATGTAGAGCTTGGTGCTCGACGAGTGCGCCTGCGGCACGCCGATCGCGAGGCCGGCGATGATCGCGATGTTCCAGAAGACCGGCGAGAGCGCCGGCACCGTGAAGTGGTCGTAGCTGTTGAGGATCCCGACGACGATCCCGGAGACGCCGAGCAGCGCGACGACCGGGAAGAGCACGCGTGAGAGCCCGACCGCGAGCGGGCGGTCGCCGCCGGGATTGCCGAAGATGCCGATGATCCACGGCGCGACGACGACGAAGAGCGCCGTCAGGGCCGTCAGCCCGAGGAGCGTCAGCCAGAAGAGGCTCGAGGCGACGCGCCAGGCGCGCTTGCGCTCCCCCTTCTCGAGCAGTTCGCTGAAGACCGGCACGAAGGCCGACGAGAGCGCGGCGTCGGCGACGAGGGCCCGAACGAGGTTCGGAAACTGGAACGCGACCGTGAAGGCGTTGATTTTCCCCGAGGCGCCGAAGTAGTAGGAAGAGACGACCTCGCGCACGAGCCCGAGCACGCGCGAGAGCCCGGTCGCGAGCGAGAAGATCGCGGTCGAGCGGGCGAGCCGGGGGCGCGGCGCGGCGGCAGGGAGCGCGGCGGGTACCTCGTCCATTGAGAGCCACCTTACGCGGGCGCGCGGCCGCCTCTCCGGCCCTCTGGTACGCTTTTCGGGCCCGCGGCTCGCGGGCCTTTTCACGCAAATGGCGAACATCAGACAGCAGAAGAAGCGCATCCGCACCGCCGCCGGCGAGCGGCTCGAGAACCTCCGCTACCGCTCGACGATCAAGACGCTGACGAAGCGTCTCGCGGCCGCGATCGAGGGCGGCGACAAGGCCGCCGCCGACGCCGACCACCGCAACCTCGTCAGGTGGATCGACAAGGCGGTCTCGCGCGGCGCCCTGCACCGCAACACCGCGGCCCGCAAGAAGTCGCAGGCAGCCCGCCTGCTCTCGCGCAGCTAGCGGGCGATCGCCGCGTCGCGCGGCTGCGTGATCTCGACCAGCGCGCGTTCGAGCTCGAGCTCGGGTGCGAGCCGCGAGCCGCCTTTCAGCGCGTGGTCGAGCGCGGCGAGGCGCACCGTCACCTCGCGCAGCTCCTCGGCGCTGTAGTTGCGTGCCTGCGCGTAGAGCTTCCCGACGTAGTACGGGTTTCGTTTCAGCCGCACCGCTGCATCCTTCGCCGAGACCCCCGCTGCCTCGAGTGCCTGACACTCCTTGATGCGCGAGACGTGGTTGCCGAGGATCCCGAGCAGACGGGGGATCGTCTTCGCGCGAGGGTCGCCCGACCGCTCGAGCATCGACTCCGAGGCGCGCAACGTCCCGGCCACGTTGCGTGCCCCCCACGCGTCCGTCAGCGCGAAGTTCGTCGCCTCGGCACGCGCCGCCACGAGCAGCTCGACGACCTCGACGGTCACCCGCTCGCCGCCCGCCCATGTCGCGAGCTTGTCGATCTCCGCCGAGAGCTCGTACAGGTCCTCGCCGACGAGCTCGACGAGCGCCCGCGCCGCGTCGGAGTCGGCCTTCGCCCCGTGCAGCTCGAACTGCTCGCCCACCCACCGGGTGACGCCGCGCTTCGGAACGTCCCAGACGAGCACCTCGCCGGCGCCGCCGACGGCCTTCGCGATCGGCGCGTCCTTCTTCAGCTCGCCACCGACGAGCGCGAGCGTCGTTGCGGGTGCGGGCGCCTTCAGATAGCCGGCGATCGCCTTCGCGTCGTCCGCTTTCCATCCGTCGACGCCGTCGACGACGATCAGCCGGCCCTCGCCCGCAAACAGGCCGAGCGCGTTGCACGCCGCAACGACGTCGTCACCGGTGTGCTCCGCGGCGGACAGGAGATCGACTGCGTCGGCGGAGAAGCGTCCGCGGAGACGTTCGAGCGCGCGATCGATCTTCGGCCGGTCCGAGCCCGCAAGCAGGTAGCCGGGTTTCAGCTCGTCGGGCACCGCCGCCAAGCATAGGCGCCGGCGACGACCACCCCTGCGACTGCGGCGAGACCGCGCGCCGACGAAACCTGCGCGTACGGAAGCCCGCCGGTGAAACGCGCCCAGTCGGCCTCGAACAACGCGCCGAAGCCGTTCAGCTGCGCGAGGAGCGCAGCAAGCGGCGGCGCGATGGGTGCGACGATCGCCGTCAGCAGGGCGAGCACGAGCATCTCCGCGATCACGGGAACGCCGACGATGTTCGCCGGCACGGTCACGAGCGACACCTGATGGAACTCGAGCCAGGTCACCGGCGCCGTCCCCAGCCCGCACGCGGTCGAGACGCCGGCGAGCTGGGCGAGCCGCCGGGGGACGCCGCGCCCCTGGAGGGAGCCGGCGACGCGCGGGGTGACCACGAAGATCGCGGAGACGGCGGCGAACGAGAGCTGGAACCCGGCGTCGAAGACGAAGTACGGATTCCAGGCGAGCAGCGCCACCGCCGCCAGGAGCAGCGCCTGCCAGCGGTCACGCTGCCGGCCGGCGACCCAGGCGAGCGAAACGAGCGCAGCCGCGATCGCCGCCCGGATCACGGACGGTCGCGCGCCGACGGCGAGCACGTAGGCGGCGACGGCTCCGACGCCGGCGAGCTCCGCCAGGATCCGGCCGGCGCCGAGCAGGAACGCGACCGCGCCGGCGCCGCCGGCCACCGCCGTCACCTTCAGGCCGTCGACCGCGAGCACGTGGTAGAGACCCGAGGCGCGGAACCGCGCGAGCAGCCCCTCGCTGAGCCCCTGCGTCTCGCCGAGGACGACGGCGTCGACGATCGCCCGGCGCTCGCCGCCGAGTCGGTAGGCCGCGTCCCGACCGAGCCAGCGGTGCAGCCGGTCGGCGACGCCGCCGAAGCCGCGGCGAGCTCCGACCTGCCGCCACGCGACGACGCGGACGACGACGTGGATGCCCTGATGACGGAGCCAGGTGCGCTCGTCGAACCCGTTCGAAGGGCCGGCCGGCTCCTTCAGGATGACGGCGCCGGCGATGACGGCGCCCTGCGGCGGCGAGCGGCCGAGGGGCAGCTCGAGCTCGACGGGCTCGTCGAAACGCTGTCCGTCGAGCGAGCGCAGGCGTCCTGCGACGCGAATCTCGAACGCGCCGGTTCGCGGCTCCGCCGTCACGACCGCGACGGCGTCGCCCGCGCGACCGACGAGGCCCGCGAGCTCGCTTCGGTCGAGCGCGTCGAGGCGGAAGCTCGCCCACCACCAGCCGACGAGCGCGAGCGCCACCGCGCCCGCAACGAGTCGTGCCGCCGGCGAGGCGGCCGCGACCGCCGCCGCGCAGGCGATCGGAACCGCGACGGCGGCGCTCTCGACCCGGGTGAGGTCGGCAGCGGCGAGCCCGACGCAGAGCGCGGCCGCGACGACGTGCGCCGGTACGAGCCGAGCGATCACGGCACGACGAGCCCCTTCAACTCCGCGACGCGTGCGGGCCCGATCCCGGGGACCCCTTCGAGGTCGTCCACCGACCTGAACGGGCCGTGCGCCTGCCGGTAGTCGACGATCTTCTGCGCCGTCACCGGCCCGATCCCCGGCAGCGCGTCGAGCTGCTCGGCGGTGGCCGAGTTCAGGTCGAGCGGCGCGGTCGGCGAGGGCGTGCCCGAACCCGCCGCCGTGGCGGCGGCGCCGCGGGCCGGCACGAGCACCTGCTCGCCGTCGGCGAGCGGCGCGGCGAGGTTGACGAGATCGAGGTCTGCCCGGCGCGTCGCGCCGCCCGCGCGCGCGACCGCGTCGGCGATCCGCGAGCCCTGCGGCAGCCGGTAGAGGCCGGCCCGCCGCACCGCCCCGGCGACGTCGACGACGAGGAGGCGCGCCGTTGCAGGATGGGCCCGCGCCGGCGCACTCTCGGTGACGATCGGCGGCGCCGTCCCCGCGGGCGCCGATCGCAGAACCCGTCCCGCGAGCAGCACGACGGCGATCGCCGCGAGCAGGAGCGCAAGCGCACGTGTGCGTGTCAGCGTGAACGGCACACACGCAGCCTGCCGACGAACCTGTCACGTGTCTGTGACAAGTTCGAGACGAAAGTGCAACGACGAGCGGCGCCTCAGACGACGATGTTGACGAGCTTGTCCGGCACGACGATCACCCGGCGCGGCTCGCCGCCGTCCAGGTACGCCTGCACCCGCTCGGACGAGCGCGCGAGCGCGATCAGCTCGTCCTCGGGCAGGCCCGCGGCGACCGTGAGCCGATCGCGCACCTTGCCGTTCACCTGGACGACGAGCTCGATCGTCTCGCGGACGAGCTGCGACTCGTCGGCGACCGGCCAGGGCGCCTCCCACAGCCGCTCCTTGCCGAGCGAGGCCCAGAGCTCTTCCGCGATGTGCGGCGCGTACGGCTGGATCAGCGACACCGCCGTCTCGGCGGCGAAGCGGGCGCCGGGTGCGGCCGGATCGGCCGACAGCTCGTTGACGAGCTCCCGTACGGCCGAGACAGGCGTGTGGAGCTGGAACCGGCGCACGATGTCGTCGGTCACCTTCGCAATCGTCTCGTTCGCCTTGCGCACGAGCGGGCCCTCCGCCCCGCCGCCCGGCGACCCGTGAGCCGCGACCTCGTTCACGACGCGCCACAGCCGGCGCAGGAAGCGCGAGACGCCGTCGACGCCGGAGTCGGTCCACTCCATGTCCTCACCGGCCGGACCCATGGAGAGGATGTACACGCGCATCGCGTCGGCGCCGTACTCATCGAGGATCTCGTCGGGCCCGGCGACGTTGCCCTTCGTCTTCGACATCTTCGTTCCGCCCATCTGCACCCAGCCCTGGTGGAACAGTCGCGCGAACGGCTCGCGGAAGCCGAGCAGCCCGAAGTCGTTCAGCGCCTTCACGAAGAAGCGCGAGTAGAGCAGGTGCCCGGTCGCGTGGTCGATTCCGCCGATGTACTGATCGACGGGCAGCCAGTAGTCGACGACGAAGCGGTCGAACGGCGCGTGGTCGTTGTGCGGGTCGACGTAGCGCAGGAAGTACCACGACGAGTCGACGAACGTGTCCATCGTGTCGGGATCGCGTCGCGCCTCGCCTCCGCAGCGGGGGCAGGAAACGCGCATCCACTCCTCGTTGGAAGCGAGCGGCGGCTTGCCCTTGGGGGCGTAGTCGTCGACCTCCGGCAGCAGCACCGGCAGGTCATCCTCCGGGACCGGGACGACGCCGCAGCGCTCGCAATGGATGATCGGTATCGGGCAGCCCCAGTAGCGCTGGCGCGAGAAGCTCCAGTCGCGCAGCCGGTACGAGACCGTCGGGCTGCCGCGGCCGCTCTCCTCGAGCCGAGCGACGATCGCGCGCGCGCCGTCGGCGGTCGGCAGGCCGTCGAAGCCCTCCGAGTTGATGAGTCGCCCGTTCTCGTCGATCACCTCGAGGACGGGGAGCCCGAACGTGTCGGCGAACTCGCGGTCGCGCTCGTCGTGCGCGGGCACGGCCATGATCGCGCCGGTGCCGTAGTCCATCAGGACGTAGTCGGCGACCCAGATCGGCAGCCGCTCGCCGTTGACCGGATTCGTCGCGTGGTGACCGGTGAAGACGCCCGTCTTCTCGGTCTCGGCGGCGCGGTCCTCGGCGCGGCGTGCGCCGGCGTGGAGCGCGTACGCCTTCGCCTCCGCGCTCGCATGCGCATCCACGAACGGGTGCTCGGGCGCGACGACGAAGAAGGTCGCTCCGTACAGCGTGTCGGCGCGGGTGGTGAAGACGGCGATGTCGAGGTCGAGATCGTCGACGCGGAAGAGGATCTCTGCGCCTTCGGAGCGGCCGATCCAGTTGCGCTGAATCGTCTTCGTCCGCTCCGGCCATTCGCCGCCCGGGGGCAGCTCGTACTCGAGCAGCTCGTCGGCGTAGGCGGTCGTCTTGAAGAACCACTGCGTCATGTTGCGGAGCTCGACCTCCGCGCCGCAGCGTTCGCAGCGCCCGTCGACGATGTACTCGTTCGCGATCACCGTCTGGTCGTTCGGGCACCAGTTGACCGGCGCCTCCTTGCGGTAGGCGAGCCCGTGCTCGAAGAACGCGAGGAACAGCCACTGCGTCCACCGGTAGTACGCAGGATCGTGGGACGAGACCTCCCGATCCCAGTCGATCGCCCAGCCGAGCCGCTTCATCTGCGCGCGGATCGTCGCGATGTTGCGCTCGGTGATCTCGCGCGGATGCCCGCCCTCGCGGATCGCGGCGTTCTCGGCCGGCAGGCCGAACGCGTCCCAGCCCATCGGTCGCACGACCGTCCAGCCGCTGCGCCGGCGAACGTGGGTGACCACGTCCCCCATCGTGTAGTTGAGGACGTGCCCCATGTGCATGCCGTTGCCGGACGGGTACGGCAGCATCTCGAGCTGGTACCAGTGCCGCTCGGCCCCGGGCTCGCCGGGCTTCGGATTCGGGACGTGGAAGGCCCCGGCCTCGTCCCAGACCTGCTGCCACTTGCGCTCGATTGCGTGGGGGTCGTATGTGTCCATTCGCGCCCTTGAGACGAAAAAGCCTCTCGCGAGAGAGGCCGTGGGGAAGCCGGCGCGGCGGGCGCCGCGGTCGCTTCCTGGTTTATGCGAGGAGCTGCCGGTTCACGAGCTTCCGAGTGTAGCGACCGGCGCTGCCGGGAGCCACCCCGCGGACGGGTCTCTTCGCCCGCCGAATGCCGCAGGCAGAATCGCCACATGCTCGACCTGCTTCCCGACACCGCGCGCATCGACGGCGGCGGGCTCTCGATCGGCGGGCTCGCCGCCACCGAGCTCGCCCGCGAGTTCGGCACGCCGCTCCTCGTCTACGACGAGGCGACCGTGCGCGCGCGGGCGCGCGCCTATCGCGCGGCCGCGCCCGAGGCGCTCGTCGTGTACGGGACGAAGGCGTTCCCGAACGTCGCGATCCTGCGCCTGCTCGCGGAGGAGGGAGTCGGCGCGGATGTCTCGACGCTCGGCGAGCTCCGCTTCGCCCTCGGCGCGGGGATGCCGGGCGACCGCCTCGTCGTGCACGGGAACAACAAGTCGGACGAGGAGCTCGCCGCCGCCGCGGAGCTCGATGCGCTCGTCGTCATCGACTCGCTCGAGGAGATCGCGCGCGCGCGCGAGGCGGGCATCAACCGGACGCTCATTCGGTTCACCCCCGGCATCGACGCGAACACGCACGAGGCCATTCGCACGGCGCATCACGGCTCCAAGTTCGGGCTGCCGGCAAACGACGTGATCGAGGCGCTGAAGGACGCACAGGACACCGAGGGCATCCACATCCACATCGGCTCGCAGCTGCTCGACCTCGACGACGCGCTCCAGGCAGTCGACTGGCTCGCGACCTTCGTCGCACGGGCGCGCAGCGAGACCGGCTGGTACCCGCGCACGGTCGACCTCGGCGGCGGCCTCGGCGTGCGCACCGCACCGGACGAGGCGGAGGTCTCGATCGCGGACTTCGTCGAGAGCGTGCTCGGCGAGCTCGAGCGGACCTTCGAGCTACAGGGTCTACCGCGCCCGCACGTGATCCTCGAGCCGGGCCGCTCGCTCGTCGCGCGCGCAGGCGTGACGCTGTACACCGTCGGCTCGGTGAAGCGCGTCGCCTCGGCGACGACCTACGTCGCGGTCGACGGCGGCATGTCCGACAACCCGCGGCTCGCGCTCTACGGCGCGCGCTACACGGCGCTGCTCGCGAACCGCGCGGACGAGGAGCCGACGGACGTGTACGCCGTCGCCGGCAAGCACTGCGAGTCGGGCGACCTCCTGATCGAGCGCGTCGAGCTGCCCGAGCCGCACCGCGGCGACATCCTCGCCGTGCCTGCGACCGGCGCCTACACGCTCGCGATGAGCTCGTCGTACAACGTCGTGCCGCGACCGGCCGCGGTGCTCGTCGCGGACGGGCATGCGCGCGTGATCCGGAAGCGCGAGACGATCGACGACCTGCTCGCGCTCGAGAGCTGATCGGGCGTGAGGGGCGCTGGCGCAGGCGAGGGCTCTCCCCCGATCGGCTGTCGCTCGGTCGGCTTCAGTGTCAAACACGGCGCGGCCTACCGACGCTGTCGGCGCAGCCGGGCGGCGATGATGCCGATCGTGTGCGCGCTCATCGCCCGAGACTACGACGCGAGGCTGATCGTCGCCGACCGGCCGAGCGGCCGGCCGGCCGCGTCGAGCGCGACCGCGGCGACGTGCCGCACGCCCGCCGTCAGCGGCAGCGCCGTCTCGAAGCCGCTCTTCGGCACGGTCGCCTCCGGGCGCAGCGCCTGCGGCTCCCTGCCCGACTCGAGCCGCCAGCTCGCAACCTCGGTCGCGCCGTTCCAGCTCACGTAGAGCGACCGCGCACCGAAATCCGTCCGCGCTTCGGGCGGCTCCGTCGGGCGCCCCACCCACGGATAACGGAGCGCGCGGTAGTTCTCCTCGCCGTGCGGAAACGCGATGTCGAGTCGCACCGTGCCGTCGGCCGCATACTCGCTGAAGTACGGCTTGACGCCCCAGCCGACGAGCACGTTGCCGTTGTCGAGCATCTGCACGCTGCCGAGCGCGCGCGACGAGACCGGCGGATCGTGCGTGTAGTGGCGCATCAGGTTCGCCGTCATCCGCACCTGGTCGAGCGCGAGCACGAGCGCGCGCGACTGTGGCTCGACCTGCGGCGCCGTGCCGTTGTCGAAGACGCTCAGCACCGTGCCGCCCGCATGGCTCCGCGCGTGGTGCTGCCACGCGAAGTGGGCTCCCGGGCCGACGGCGAAGTCGCTGCGCTTGCCGCCGAGCCGCCAGAGCACGCGACCCGTCGTGCGATCGACCTTGTAGACGGTCCACGTGTTGCGCGCGGACACGAGCAGGTTGCCGTCGTGGTCGAGCCCGATCGAGTTGACGTGGAAGTAGTCCCACGCGTTCCCGACCCGCGCGTAGGACTCGTCGAGCGCGACGTGTTCGAGACTTCGCCACTCGTGGACGAGACGCGCGCTCGGCACGTCGACCTCCTGCGCGATTCCGCCCATCACGCGCCCGGCGACACGCCCGCCGAATCGCGAGAGGTCGGCATCGCGGATCTCGTAGCTCGTCAGGAGCGCGGTCCCCTCCGGCGTCAGCAACAGCTCGTGGAGGTCGGACGGCCGTCCGTTCGCCGCCGGAAAGCGGGCGAGCTCGCGGTACGACGTGTCGACGATCACGTGCGTCCCCTGCCCGAGCCCCGCCCCGGGGAGCGCCTCCCACCACGTGAGCACGGGCTCGCCGCGGTAGAGGGCGACGCGGAAGTTCATCGACGCGACCGGCGTCGTCGGCCGAAACCACACGACCTCGCCCGCGTCGTCGGCGATCAGGACGCCGCGTTCGCCCGGACCCGACGACGGCGCGAGGAAGAGCAGGCCCGGAGCCGTCTCACCGGCACGCACGCGGACGCGCATCGTCGCCGGCTGGAGGTCCGGCCGCGAGACGAACCTCTGCACCCGCGGCGGACCGCTCTCGCCGAACAGGCGCCGGCCGCCGTAGCCGCCGGCCGCGGCAACGACCACCACTCCGGCCGCGCGGCGAAGGAGCTCTGCCCGCGTCCAGCTCACGCCGCTGGGCGGACGAGCCTGCGCGGCCGCTCGAGGCGCGCGTCGTTCACGTGCGGGTTCGACGGCGCGGCCAGCGGCGCCGCTCCGAACGAGCGGGCGACCTGCTCCGGCGGCGGCTCGCCGTAGAGCGTCGTCCGCTGCCGCGGAATCCGGCCGGCGGAGCGGATCAGCGCCTCCATCCGCTCGGGCGGAACCTCCTGCCCCCACGCCGCGCCGGCCGCGCGCGAGATCGACTCGTTCATCAGCGTCCCGCCGAGGTCGTTCACGCCCGCGCGCAGCGCCTCGACGACGCCGGCCGGGCCGGCCTTCACCCACGAGACTTGCACGTTCTCGATCCACGGCGAGAGCGCGAGCCGCCCGACCGCGTGCATCAGCAGCAGCTCGCCGAACGTCGGGCCCGGGCGAGCGCGGCCCTTGAGGTAGATCGGCGCCTCCATGTGCACGAACGGGAGAGGCACGAACTCGGTGAAGCCGCCCGTCTCCTTCTGGAGCTCGCGGACGGCGACGAGATGACGCGCCCAGTTCGCCGGGCCGTCGACGTGTCCGAACATGATCGTGTTGTTCGAGCGCAGGCCGGCGGCGTGTGCGGTGCGATGCACGTCGAGCCACTGCGCCGTCGTGATCTTGTCGGGGCAGATCACCCGGCGCACCTCGTCGTCGAGCACCTCGGCCGCGGTCCCCGGCAGCGAGGCGAGCCCTTCGTCGCGCAGCCGCGCGAGGTACGCGTCGAGCGGAATGCCGAGCGTCTCCGCGCCCTGCCACACCTCGAGCGCGCTGAAGGCGTGCACGTGGAGCTCCGGCACCGCGTCCCCGATCGCGCGCACGACGGACGCGTAGTAGTCGCCGTCGAAGGCCGGGTGGATTCCGCCCTGGAGGCAGATCTCGGTCGCGCCGCGCTCCCATGCCTCGACCGCGCGCCGCACGATCTCCTCGTGCGGAACGAGGTACGGCTCGCCGCGCAGGTTCGCCGCCAGCTTCCCCTTCGAGAACGCGCAGAACCCGCAGCGGAAGTAGCAGACGTTCGTGTACTGCACGTTGCGCGTGACGACGTAGCTGACGACGTCGCCGTTCGTCTCGCGCCGCACGTGGTCGGCCGCCGCGAACACGCGCGAACGCTCGTCGCCGCGCACGCGAAACAGGCGCACGAGCTCGTCCTCGCCGAGCTCCTCGTGCGTTCCGAGCGGAAGCGGATCGCGCCGGACGACGAACGGCACCTCGCCGCTCTCGCCCGTCGACCACGAGTCCTCGCGCGCGAGCCCCAGCGAGTCGGCCGCGCGCAACACCCGCGGCAGCACGCGCGGATCGAGCCACGCCGAGTCGACGAAGCGCGGATAGACGGTGAGGCGCGGCGCGAGCGCGAGCCCGCGCGCCGAGCACGCCGACCGCAGCGCCTCGACCTCCGGCCACGGCGCCTCGGGATTGACGTGATCGATCGTCACCGGGGAGACGCCGCCCCAGTCGTCGATGCCGGCGTCGAGCAGGGAGCCGAAGTCCTCGCTCAGGTTCGGCGGCGCCTGCACCGCGATCCGCGGCGGCAGCACGAGCCGCGCGACCGCGATCGTCCACAGGAGCTCCTCGAGCGGCGGCTCCGGCGCGTTCGCCATCCGTGTGTCCGGCTTCGCGCGGAAGTTCTGGACGATCACCTCCTGCACGTGATCGCCGGCCGCCGCGATCGCGTGCAGCGCGTCGAGGCGCTCCGCGCGGGTCTCGCCGATCCCGATCAGGATCCCGGTCGTGAACGGGACGCGCGCCTCGCCGGCGAGCCGAAGCGTCTCGAGCCGCCGCGCCGGCAGCTTGTCCGGGGAGCCGAAGTGCGGTCCGCCCCGCTCCGACAATCGCGTCGCAGTCGTTTCCAGCATCAGCCCCATCGACGCGGCCACGGGCCGGAGCAGCTCGAAGTCCGCGCGTGTCAGCACGCCGGGGTTGAGGTGCGGCAGCAGGAAGGTCTCCTCGAGCACGGCGCGAGCCGCGGCCGCGAGGTAGTCGAGCGTCGAGTCGAAGCCGAGCGCCGCGAGCTCGTCGCGCGCGGCGCGGTAGCGCAGCTCCGGCTTGTCGCCGAGCGTGAACAGCGCCTCGCGGCAGCCGGCCGCCTCGCCCGCCCGCGCGATCTCGAGCACCTCCTCGATCGTCAGGTACGCGCGTTCCCCCCGCCGCGGCGGACGCGCGAACGTGCAGTAGTGGCAGACGTCGCGGCAGAGCTTCGTCAGCGGGATGAACACCTTCGGGCTGTACGTGACGAGCCGCCCCCGCTCCGCCTCGCGAACGGCGCGCGCCGCCGCCGTCAGCTCGTCGAGGGGCGCTTCGAGCAATTCCACCTCGGGATCGTATGCCCGCGGGGTCACCCGGCCTGAAGCTTGGCCGGATCGGTCACCGGCGCCTTGCACGTGAAGCGCTCGCAGACGTAGACGGCCGGCTTGCCGTCGACGAAGTCCTTGCCTTCGAGCAGCGGCACCCCCTCCGCGGGCCCGAAGGCGACGACCGTCCGCGGATCCCAGTGCGCGAGCGCGGCGCGCGCCACCGCCGAGTCGTGCGGTCCGACGATCGCGAGCTCGCGTGGAGGCGAGAGCTGGAGGTCGAACGCGACGAGCGCCCAGCCGAACGCCGACGGCGCGCGCTGCATCGGCACCGCGATCAGCCGGAGCGTCGCCGCGGCGCGCTCGGCGAGCTCGCCGTCGCCGTAGATCCGCGCCAGGCGGATCAGGACGTACGCGAGCATCGAGTTGCCGCTCGGCGTCGGGTGGTCGTCGAACTCCTTCGGACGCGCGATCAGCTGCTCGCCGTCGGCGGGCGTGGTGAAGAAGCCGCCGAGCTCGTCGTCGGCGAAGAGCTCGATCGCGAGCCGGGCGAGCCGGTTCGACTCTTCGAGCCAGCGCAGCTCGCCGGTCGCGACGTGCAGCTCGTAGAGGCCGTTCGCGACGTGGGCGTAGTCCTCGAGGTACCCGGTCCCCTTCGCGACGCCGTCACGCCACACGCGATGCAGCCGGCCGTCGACGGTCGAGAGCGGGCCGAGCAGGAACTCGCCGAGCCTCCGCGCCGCGTCGATCCAGTCGCGACGGCCGAACGCGCGACCGCACTCTGCGAGCGCGGCGAGGGCGAGCCCGTTCCAGGCGGCGACCGCCTTGTCGTCGCGGAGCGGCTGCTCTCGCTGACGCCGCTCCTCGAAGAGTCGTGCACGCAGCTCCTCGTCGAGGTCGCCGCGGACGATGAAGCGATCGCGCTCGAAGTGATGGAGGAGCTCGTCCGGAATCCCGTCGCTGCGCTTCCAGGTGAACGTCAGCCCTTCGACGCCGTTCGTGTCGGCGTCCTGTGCGGAGGCGAATCCGCCGCCCTCGAGGGCGAGCTCGCGCAGCATGTACTCGATCGTCTGCTCGACGACCGTCCCGTACCGCTCGTTCCCGAGGACGGCGAATCCGTGGAGGTAGCAGGAGGCGAGGAGCGCGTTGTCGTAGAGCATCTTCTCGAAGTGCGGCGTCGTCCACGTGCGGTCGACCGAGTAACGGTGGAAGCCGCCGCCGACGAGGTCGTACATCCCGCCTTCGACCATCGCGTCGAGCGTCCTCACCGTCATCGGGCTCTCGTCGCCGCGCCGGAGCAGGAACTCGAGCGTCGCCACGGGCGGGAACTTCGGCTCGGTGCCCCAGCCGCCCCACTCCGGGTCGAAGCCCATCACGAGGTTCTCGTAGACGGTCGTGAGGACGTCTTCCCTGGGATCCTCGTCGGCCGCCTTCGTCGGCGACGACGCGCGAACCTGCTCGACGATCCGCTCCGACTGCTCGTCGATCGTGTCGCGCTTCTCGCGCCAGGCCGACGAGATCGAGCGCAGCACGTCGCGAAACGCGGGCAGGCCGTGCTGGCGCTCGGGCGGGAAGTACGTGCCGCCCGCGAACGGCTCGCCGTCGGGCGTCATGAAGACCGTCATCGGCCAGCCGCCGCTGCCCGACATCGCCACCGTCGCCGCCATGTAGATCGAGTCGACGTCGGGCCGCTCCTCGCGGTCGACCTTGACGTTGACGAAGAGCTCGTTCATCAGCTTCGCCGTCGCTTCGTCCTCGAACGACTCGCGCTCCATCACGTGGCACCAGTGGCACGCGGAGTAGCCGATCGAGAGCAGGATCGGCTTGTCCTCTTCACGCGCGCGCGCGAACGCCTCCTCGCCCCAGGGGTACCAGTCGACGGGGTTCCCGGCGTGCTGGAGGAGGTACGGGCTCGTTTCGTCGGCGAGGCGGTTCGTCATGGCCAGCGTGCCGCTCTGTGTAGCAGGCCGTCGAGGTCGTGGCCGAGCTTGCCGGCGAGCCAGCGCGCGGTCTCGGCGACGGCCTCGACGTCGACGCCGGTCTCGACGCCGTCGCGCTCGAGCTGCCAGACGAGATCCTCGGTGGCGACGTTGCCGGTCGCGTTCGGCGAGAACGGGCAGCCGCCGAGGCCGCCGACCGACGCGTCGAGCACCGTCGCGCCCCCCTCGAGCGCGGCCCACGCAGCGGCGTAGCCCGTGTTGCGCGTGTTGTGGGCGTGGAAGCCGACCGGCCTGCCGAGGATGCCGACGCGCCCGGCCAGCCGTCGTACGCGGCGCGGCGTCGCGACGCCGATCGTGTCCGCGAGCACGAGCTCGTCCGCGTCGAGCCGCTCGCAGAGGTCGGCGACGACGGCGGGATCGACCTCGCCCTCGAACGGGCAGCCGAACGCGCACGAGATCGTCACCGTCGTCGGCTTCTCGGCCCGCGCGAGGATCGCCTGCACCCGCTCGACCGCTTCGTCGAGCGACGCGTTCGCGTTCCGGCGGTTGAACTCGTCGGTCGCGGCGAGCGTGCAGTCGAGCCGGTCGAGACGCGTCGCCGCGAAGCGCTCGTAGCCACGCTCGTTGAGCACCAGCCCGGAGAGCTCGGCGGCGCCGCGCTGCGCGCCGGCGACGACCTCCTCCGCACCGGCCATCTGCGGCACGAGCTCGTCGCGCACGAACGAGACCGCCTCGACCCGCGGCAGGCCGGCGGCGGCGAGACGGGAGACGAGCTCGGCCCGCGTCTCGGGCGGGAGCGAATGGGGTTCGTTCTGGAGCCCGTCGCGGGGCCCGACGTCGCAGATCGTGACGATCAATCGACGCCGTAGGCATGCACGCGCTCGGGGCGCACACGCACGAGCACGCGGCCGGTCGGTTCCGGGTAGTCGGTGCCGCGGTACTTCCGGGACATCTGGTGGATGTGCTCGGCGGCGCCCTCGTCGTCGAGCACGGCACGGCCCGCGACCTCGACGTAGCGGTACGGGTCGGCGAGGTCGAAGACGGTGATGCTGACGCGCGCGTCCTGCTCGAGGTGCCGCCCCTTCGCGCGCGGCCGCGTCGTCGAGAAGACGACGTTCTCGCCGTCGTAGTCGATCCAGACGACGCTCGTCTGCGGGCTGCCGTCCGGCCGGAGGGTGGCGACGACGGCGAAGTTCGCGTCGAGGAAGAGCTCCGCCTGCGCATCCGTCAGCCGTGTCACGAGACCAGCTTAGGCGAACCGATCCGGCCGGCCTCGCGGTGTTGTCCGACCGGGTTCCTAAGCTCGTCCCGATGCTGGCCGGCGACTACGTGCGGCGTATCATCCCCGAGTTCTTCGGGACCTTCGCGCTCATCTTCGTCGGCGCCGGCTCCACGCTCTACGGCGACCCGGTCGGGATCGCGCTCGCCAACGGCCTCGTGATCGCGGTGATGGTCTCCGCGTACGGGATGAGCTCGGGCGGATTCTTCAACCCGGCCGTCACGCTCGGGTTCCTCGCGACGAGGCGCATCGCGCCGCGGCTCGCGGTCGTCTACTGGCTGGCGCAGTTCGGCGGCGCCGCACTGGCGGCGCTGCTGCTCCGCTGGGTGCTGCCGGCCTCGGCGCGGAACGGGATCAAGCTCGGCGCGCCCGGTCTCCACTCGGGCATCAGCGACGGCAAGGGGCTCGTGATCGAGGCAGTTCTCACGTTCTTCCTCGTCTGGGTCGTGTTCGCGACCGCGGTCGACCCGCGCGGGACGATCAAGCAGATCGCGGGCTTTGCGATCGGCCTCACGATCACGCTCGACACGCTGATGGCGGTGGGCCTGACCGGCGCCGCGATGAATCCGGCGCGGGCGTTCGGGCCTCAGCTCGTCGGCGACGTCTGGTCGCACTGGTGGATCTGGTACGTCGGGCCGCTCGCGGGCGGCGCGATCGCGGCGCTCCTCTACGAGGGTCTCTACCTGACGCCGGCAGGGCCGGAGCCCGAACCGGTCGGACCGCCCGAGACCGGCGTGCAGGACATCGCGCCCGGTACTGCCGCATCCGAATAGCGCGTGCGCTAGGTTCCGCGCGCGATGGTTTTCGGGCTCTCGACCGCGCATCAGATCGGCCTGGCCTCGACCGGCGCGGCCTTCATCCTCTTCGCCCTCGTCTCGTCGTTCGTCCTGCCGCGGCGAAACCCGAACTTTCCGGGCCGCGGACGCAACTGGTACCTGCTCGTCGCGGTCGCGTTCTTCGTCGCGATGCTGAGCGCGGTCCTCGTCTTCGGCCGCGAGAAGAAGGAAGCCGCCGGCGCGACCGGCACGACCACGACGCAGGCGGCTGGCAACGCGGCCGCCGGCAAGACGCAGTTCACGGCCTCGGGATGTGTCTCGTGCCACACGTTCAAGCCGGCCGGGTCGACCGCGAAGGTCGGGCCCGACCTCGACAACCTCGCCGCCGACGCGGCGAAGGCGCACCTCTCGGTCGACGCGTTCGCCACCGCCGCGATCTCGAACCCTCCCGCCCCGTACGTGCCGCCCGGATACCCGACGAACGCGATGCCGAAGCTGCCGCTCTCGAGCACGCAGATCGCGAACCTCGTCGCGTTCCTGACGTCGGGTTCCTGACGACCCGAGACGCTGGGTTCCTGAGGCGCCGCTCGTCGGCGCCGACTTCAGGACGCGCGGTTCATCCGCGGGTCCGTCTGCGCGGGGAAACTTGCACGCTCGAAAGCAGCCCAGGCTTGTGGCAGGCGGACGCTACGATGCGTCGGCCCGGAGAAGTGGCCGAGTGGCTGAAGGCGGCGCCCTGCTAAGGCGTTAGGTGGGGAAATCCCTGCCTCGAGGGTTCGAATCCCTCCTTCTCCGCTCCAATCCCGCGCAGGGAGACAGCTACGCTTTCACCCGCCGGAGGGGTGGCAGAGCGGTCGAATGCGGCGGTCTCGAAAACCGTTTCGGGCGGTTCCGTCCGACGAGGGTTCAAATCCCTCCCCCTCCGCTCTCTTGGCCCGGATTCCCGCATGGTTGGGCGGGATTCCGGGGTCCGGCCGTGGTTGGTTGTTTGCTGGTTGGCGATCGGGCGGCGGGTTGCGCGATCGAGTGCGCGACTGTGGATAACTGCCCGGGTTGGGGTGGGTTTTGCCGGACTTGATGTTTTGGCGGTGGCAGAGCTAGTGATGTCCGGCGATGGCACGGGCTCGGGTACGGCAGCAGCGGGTCGCTGAGGGCGTCAGGGTCCGTCATCAGAGGTTCTGCTGGAGCCTTCGCCCCGAGGGCGGCCCGTGCATCTGTGTGCCGGCCTTTGAGGCGCAGGTGTGGTCGGGCCGCGATCACAAGCCGATCCGTAAGACCTTCGCGACCGCGGAGGAGGCGATCGCCTGGCGCGTTGACGCGCACGCCCGCTTGCGGCGGGGGACGTTGCGGGCGCCGTCGGTGATCACCGTCGGTCAGGAGGCAGAGAACTGGCTCGAGCGTGCAGGATCGGGGGTGATCCGAACCCGGTCAGGAGATGCCTACAAGCCTGCGGCGCTTCGCGCCTACCGGTTCGCGCTCAGCCGCCATCTCCTGCCCCGGTTCGGGAACACCCGGTTGACGGCGCTGACGCCGACGATGCTCCAAGACTTCGTCGACGAACTGCTGCTTGCCGGGCTGTCGCCGAGCACGATCCGAAACGCCCTCCTACCGCTGCGGGCGATCTACCGTCGAGCACTCCTGCGCGACGAGGTCGCGACGAACCCGACCTTGAATCTGGCGCTGCCGGCGGTGCGCGGCAAGCGTGACCGGATCGCCCGTGTCGACGAAGCGACCGCGTTGCTCGCGGCGCTGCCGGCGAGCGACCGCGGGTTGTGGGCAACCGCGTTGTATGCCGGTCTGCGGATGGGCGAGCTGCAAGCGCTCGACTGGACAAAGGTCGATCTCGAGCAGAACCTGATTCGGGTCGAGCGCGGCTGGGACCGGCAAGCAGGCTTCATCGAGCCAAAGAGCCGTGCCGGCACCCGCCGCGTGCCCTTGACGCAGACGCTACGCGGCTACCTGCTCCAACACCGCCTCCAACAAGGCACCGGCGGCGCCGGCCCGGTGTTCCCGAACAGCCGCGGCGAGCACGGCTTCACCCCCTCGATCACAAATCAGCGTGCGAAGGACGCCTGGGCGGCTGCCGGACTCGAGCCGATCACGCTGCACGAGTGCCGCCACACCTACGCCGCCTACATGATCGCCGCCGGCATCAACCCAAAAGCACTCAGCACCTACATGGGCCACTCCTCCATCACCGTCACCCTCGACCGCTACGGCCACCTCCTCCCCGGCAACGAACACGAAGCCGCCACCCTCCTCGAACAATGGCTCGACAGCCAAACACCCAGCACCACCCCACCCCCGACTCCGGCAGCCGTGCGCGCGATCCGACCATGACCGAAACAGACGACACATTCACGATCGCCGCCTCGACAAGCTGAACGACAAGACACGCCGCACGAGAAGAGAACACCCGCTCGTTACGAACGTTTCCGCGTCGCAACCACTCGACCGCCCAGGCACGATCGGCTAGCTTCCAGCTACTCACCGAGCACGGAGCGCGAGTAAGTCGATGTCGCCCCAATAGGCTGGACGCGGAAGGCCGCAAGGCCCAGGACGATCAGTCAATCGGGACGGCGGATGAAAGCGCCACCGGCTCGGTGACCTTCTCCTCTCGAGCCATCCGAACTACCACGCCTCAGGCGTAAGGGGCTGTGAGTGTGTTGGGGCCTCGCCTGGGGCTGATGTCAGGTTGGTGCCGGTGCTCTTTGTTCGTGACTCAGCGTAAGGGTGACCCTGGTTGTGGGTGTTGACATGGGCCCTCCCATCAGTCGACACCTATGGGGCTAATGATTTAAGCGACAGAAGTGTCGACGTTCCAATGGATCCACGTCACACCCGTACACAAAGTTTCGGACAGACCCGCGAGCGGCGAGTTGGGGAAGAACATAGTTGCGAATCGCGGGCGCGAGAGTGCCCGGGCTCGCTTGGAGTCCGTCAGAGGGCTCTGCCAAGGCGCCGCACGTCGGCGCCTTCGCGTTCAGGTCGACTGCTCCGACTCGAACGTGCGGTGGGCATGGACCCGCTCATGGAGCTTTCGCGGCCACAAAGGTCGGAGCCCACCGATCGCCTCGGCGGGCTTCCGACCCGAGTGTCCGTCGAGCCGGGGGAAGTCGAATTCCAATTCCATCCATCCCTCAACAGCAACCCTCTCCGCGAGTTGCCGCCGACCAATCCAACTGAGAGCCGCGTTACGGTGAAGCCTCATCCGGTGTCCTCCTTGGACTGAGTGGCTTTGGCAGCTCTCAGCCTCCAAGGAGACCCGGATGAACCACCGTCGCTCTCGCCACTGAGCTACGCCCCCCCGTGAATGGCGCGGGTGGGATTCGAAAGCGGCGATGATGCGGCACGGTTCGACCCCAGTACCGAAACACTGAGGCGAGCCGCAGTCCCGCGGTGTTCGAGTCCGGGGGAGGGTGGCTCGCCTCAACGTCGCAGTGTATCTCAGCGACCACCACCACCTTCGCGAGCAGACAAAACAACGAACTTCGCGACCGTTTCGCGTGCCATTCATGTGCCCGTCATTGTCTCTTGACAACGAAGCGTTGCAGTGAGAAGCTTGGCGGGTTCGAGTCCAGGTCTTGAGGGGCCGACCTTCAAGGCAAAGGGGAGGTAACGCGGTGCAGGCCCGAATGCGGTCGCGTTTCCGCACAGAGTGCAGTACCAGCGCTTGTTCGAACTCGGCCTGCTCCGGGTGCCCTCACGATGAATATCGAGAGGAGCTCGCGATGATTAAGTCGTATTGGAGAACGAGGTCAATAAGGGTATTCCGGCACTCGGCCATGCCCCTGACAATCGGGGCGGTTGTCGTCGCGGTGTCCGCATTCGTGGTAAGTACTGCCGAAGCCCAATCCAATCGCGTTGCGACAACAAACACGGCCTCACGGAGCGCCTGTGCGAAGGGAGCGCACGCGAACCCTGCCCAGGTTCAAGGTTCGCTTCCAGCAAGCGCCATCGCCAAACTTAAGGCGCAGGTAGCGGAAGGCTGGACGCTGACTTCGGCCGGCCGTGTGGCCATCGCCGGAGGCGATCCCCGGACGAAAGCAAAGTCTGGCTTCGTACTACTGGCATTGGGTCCGGGCAGCAAGTCGTCTTCGTCTCCTCCAGCGGGTCTGGTGCACGCGACCCGCACCGTTGCGTCTGCACGGGTCGCGCAAAGAATCACAGACGATACGTGGCAACCCCTCTTCTGCCTAGGCCTTGCCGACGTCGATTGGTACACGCCTAGCGAGTATCTCGACTGGCACGCGGATTCGTCGTATTGGGATGTTTGCGGCGACGACGAGGGCGACGATTGTTACAACGGCACAGGCGTCGACAACTATTGCTATGGCCAGTGCGAATACGACCAGTGGGTTGACGTCGACGAAGAATGGGTCTTGGGCACTGATCTCGCCGACAGCGATAGTGGTGCAGTTCCAACCGTGGTCACGTGGATCTGCGACGAATAGAAACTCGTCGACTGGCTGAACGCTCTGGCCGGGACCAGGTACGCCCGGTTCCGGCCAGACTCCGCTGCGCCCCCTTTCGTCTCGCTGCGGCGTGGGGATGAAACCAACCGGTACTCAGGATTCGGCCCTCGGTCGCGCATGTTCCCTGGGCCCAACGTTGGCCAAAGGACCAGCTGTCATTCTGGTTGCCTTGGTTTTCGCGGTTGCGCCTGGAGCCTCGGCGAAACCGCCACCCGCCCCTCCCATCATGCACGCAAGAGTCCTTGATCGCGGCGGACGCATGGTTCAAGAGACGTGGACTGATCAGGCGGGCCCCAGGAAGCAGCGCTCTCGCACTTTGTCGTACGACCAGACCGGGCACATCACACTGGAGACCGTAGCCTCGATCAAGGGCACCAAATTCCGTCTGGACACTGTCGACTACCTGAGAAAAACGTGGCAGACGCAGATCCGCGTCATTCCTCCAAGCGCCAGCAGCGTCGGTCTTACCGACGATCAGTATTTCCCCGACGAACTGCGGACAATGGTGAGACTGCACAGGATCGGGCCGGTGGGTCATCGGAGAATCGACGGGATCGAGGCGGTCTTATTGCAAGGCCAACTTGGGCCATATGTCATGCAAGTTTGGGTGAGGCCTGTCTCATACCTCGCGCTTCGGGCCAGGGCAGTGCCGGTGGGTACCACAGCCTCGTCGGCTGGGTCTGACGTTACGCTCTTTAGCTGGACCAAGGCAGACACGAAGACGCTGTCGAAACTCGATCTGGTCATCCCTCATGGATTCGTCCGGGAGCATTAGACGTGTCGCGTACACCATTCGTTACCGGCACAGACCATCGGGTGGCTAGCGGCACGAGGCTGACGGAACGACCTCAGCAAATCCTCGGCCTGGTCTAACAGAACAGCTCAGACGGGATTCGCTTTCGAATGAAGGGAGGGCCTCTCATGGCCCCCTGCTCGTGGTGCCGGATCACTCCGTGAGTAGACGTCCGAGGGCAAGCCGGTCTGACTCAGTCTCTTCAGCCAGCTTGGTAAGTTCCCTCGAAAACGAGACAATCCACTCCTCGAGGGAGACCTGCTCCGACTTGAGCACTACCCCGTGCACGATCGTCCGCCGGCGACAGGTGATCCGGCCTTCGGCGTTCTCGAGTTCGTAATCGATGTCGCCGAATGTGACGGACAGACTGCGAACCGGCTGTCTGGTCCCGAAGAGCCTCCCCTTCCGATCGACACGGACCCGCTGCGGAAACGATTCCGTCAGTTTTGATGCCAGCACCTCGACGAACGTCTTCAAGTCGCCCATCTCGGCCCGGAAGGAGGCTGCGAGAAGCTCGAACTGTGACGCCGATGACATCAGTGCCAGACTTTAGCCGCGCGTCGAGATCGCAGGCCCAGGCGGGAGCGCGTTATGCCCCGCATGATGCTTCGGGACACGCGCTGTGTCATCTTGAGGGCATGGAGTCAGTAGGCCTTTATGTCGTGTCGTGGCGCTCTGTGTAAGGGGACCTGTAATCGAGGGCAGGATCGCCGGGGCAGAGCGAGCGAGGCCGAAGCGCCCTGGAAGCGTCCTTGTCTACGGCACTCGCCGGACGCTAGTCTCCTCTGGGCCGCCACTGGTAGTTGCTTACTGTCCGCAGCATCGGGATGATGATGCCATGGAGACGCAGAGCTAATGGCGCTCGGGCGTCGTCGCTCGATCGACCCGGAGGACGTGCGACGCGCCGCTGAGAACGCCCGCGCAATTGAGGAGGGCGGTCTCCCGCTGAGCACGCGCAGGCGACTGGCGAATCTTCGTTCGGTTGAAGGCTCGTATACCTCTGACCTTTCCACCTCTGAGTTTCTCCTGTTGCGCCAAGCCGGATTCAGGCCGGTCTCGCAGGTCATGGGCAGTTGCTTCTACCAGACAGGTTTTCAGTACATGCCTGGGATGCGGCGGCCGACGGAGTACGCCCCAGAAGGTCTGAGCACTCCGAGAAGCATCTACTCCGGTGGATTCGAATACGACAGCTTCGGCCGGCGCGTGTATCGAAATGCCACCTTCGGTCAGCTGTTCGACCTCGACACTGAGACCGAGGCCTGGCAGGAGGCCCGTCGGCGCGCTCTTTCCCGCCTTTCCGAGGAGGCGAAGTTAGCGGGTGCACACGCGGTCGTTGGCGTACATCTGCAACGGGGCAGCAATCACGATTGGGGTCGCAACCTGACCGAGTTCCTTGCCGTCGGCACCGCTGTCACCTCGAATCGCTTTGACCTCGGTGACGAGCCGGTGCTGTCGAACCTCTCCGGACAGGACTTCGCGGCCCTCTACGCAAGCGGATACTGGCCCGTTGGTCTTGTCGTAGGCGTCAGCGTGATCTACGTGATGACCGGAGCAGGTCAGAGGTTGGCGAGTGGACGGTTCGCTCCTAACAGCGAACTGAAGGATTACACGCAAGGCGTTCAGCACGCGCGGAAGGTTGCGATTAGCCGTGTCTCGCTCGAAGCCGCTGCGTTCGATGCCCATGGCGTGGTCGGGCTAAGCCTCGACGTGTCGCGACGCGAACACGAGCACGAACATGAGGGCTCTTGGAGCCGTAAGCAAAAGGACATGATCGTGACCGTCCACGCCCTTGGCACGGCGATCGTTCAGATCGAGCGGACAATCGAGGCGCCGACAGTTCAGCTAGCGCTCTCCCTCAAGGAATAGGAACCCGATGAGCGATCAGCAGTCAGAGAACTACCAGCCTGGAGCCACAACAGGCGTCCCCGAGCACGGCGTCGAGCGGCTCGAACGCATGAAAGCCGCCGGGTTCTTTTCGAGCGATCTAAGCGTCAACGAGTTCCTTCTCGTAAAGGCCGCAGGCTTCGAACCACTCGGGCTCGTGATCGGGAGCTCGATCTACCACGTCGGGTTCCAGGTGGGGCGGTGGAACACGAACCAAGAGCTGAATCTGCTCAGCCAGGCGATGTACCACGCGCGCGAGCTCGCGATGACTCGCATGGAAGAGGAGGCCGACCAACTCGGCGCCGACGGCATCGTCGGCGTGCGGCTCGACGTGAGCCGCTATGAATGGGGCCAGCACCTGGCCGAGTTCATCGCGATCGGGACAGCCGTGCGTCACCGCGATGGAGAGCTTCATCGAGCGCCGAATGGCCGACCCTTCACGAGCGATCTCTCAGGTCAGGACTTCTACACACTCCTATCGGCGGGCTACCGACCACTCGGCCTCGTCATGGGAACCTGCGTCTATCACATCGCCCATCAAGGCCTCGGACGCTGGATGAGTCGGATCGGCCGTAATACCGAGATGTCCAACTTCACACAGGCGCTCTACGACGCACGCGAGCTTGCGATGGAACGGATGCAGGCAGAGGCACAAGCGCTCAAGGCCGAAGGCATTGTCGGCGTGCAACTTGTCGAAGGGAGCCACGGCTGGAACAGTCACGTGATCGAGTACTTTGCCGTTGGAACGGCCGTGATGCCGACAAGCGCAGATCATGTGATCCCCTCGCCAACGTTCGTTCTGAGCCTGAACGACCCGAACCAACAGCAGATCAAAGGTTTCTGAACCTCGGCACGACCTCGCAACATCAACTGTCCAGCCTCGGCGCTGCAATCGACCGCCGCAAAGCCGGACTCGAACGACGGGTATCCGATACTGGAGTTGGGGTTGGGGTTGGGGTTGGGGTTGGGGTTGCAGCGATGCAATCCCCTGTGTGATCGTGGTCGCTCTGGCCGGGGGTCGCAGCTTCGTGCTCACGGCAGCGAGAAGATCACCGGATAGTTCTCTGCCCGCTCGGCAGTGACCTTCCCTGACGCGGCTGTGGTCACGCTGACGGTGACCTTGGTCGCCTCGGCGATCGGCACCCGCGCGTGAGGTGCGACCGTCACGACCTCCGTCTGGTTCGGGCCGATCGTGTCGGCAGCCCTGGTTTCCGCGCTGACCACCTTGTAATCCCCCGGTCGAAGCAACGCCGTTCCAGCCAGGGCGGCAAGCGAGCGGTAGACCGTCAACGTGACTGCCAGGTTCGTGTCCGGGGTCGTACCGCTATTGCGGAGTATCACCTTGAACCTAAGCAGCGGACTCGCCGGCACAACGGCCAGGCCTTTCGTCTGCTTCCCAGGCACGATCACCACCGGCTTCGAACTCAGCCCGATGTTGCCCGGCTCCGCAAAAACGGAGACGATCGTCGGCGCCAGACGAGACGCCACCGCGCTCACGCGCGCGCACGCATCCCCGACGCAAACAGGCGCCGGCTGCCCGCTCGAGACTCCGCGGTCGATCCCGCAACCGATCCCGCCGCACCAACAACGTCCTGATCACTGACGAAGGCTACGAAGTACTCACCGCAGACGTCCCGCTTTAGCCCGGATGTCGGAGTGTCTCTACGAACTCTCGGGCAGTTCAGCGCCCAGACGCCTGGGTTTGGGGCTGCTTCTTGCGCATGACGCATGATGGGCCGATGGTGAGGAAGTCCATCGAGCTGCTCGACGTCCAGGAGGTGCGCCGGGCCGCAACGGAGGTTGTCTCGGCATTCGAGACCGATTGGCGGAGCGACCTTGGCGCTGCCGAAATCCATCACATCGGCGCGACGGCGCTCTCGTTCGGCCACACCAAGGGCGACGTCGATGTGAACGTTCGCGTGCGCGAGGCCGAGTTCCGTGCCGTCGTCCACGCGCTGTCGACACGCCTGGCGGTCGCACAAGCCGAGAACTGGACACCCACCTTCGCCAGTTTCTCAGACGATCGCTATCGCCTCCCTCTTGGCGTTCAGGTCACCGTGATCGGGTCCCCGGACGATTTCCTGCTCCACCTGCGCGATGAGCTGAACGCGAACCCGGAGTTCCTGCGTCGATACGACGACGTGAAGGTCACGACCGCTGCTAACGGAGCCGAAGCCTATTGGCAGGCGAAGAACCGATTTCTAGAGGCGCTCAAGCCGCGCTGATCCCGACGGCGGCTCGGGGTGTACTAGCGAACGCTCGGGCAGGCGAGCCAACCGGCGTCCGAGCAGATCCGTCTCACGCGACAAACGGACGGTCTTGGCGAACGAATGCCCGCGTTACAACAGCTGCTACGGGTGACGGAGGGGAGTGCCTCCGCTCAGTTCCAGACGCGGTGTCGCCAGAGTTGGGTGATGTGCCCGGCCTGCACGGTGAGGAGTTGCTGGTATCGCTGAAATCCCGACGTTCCGATGTCGTCGGCGTAGAGAGCGCCGTTAGGAGCGAACGCGAAATAGGTGAGGGTGAACCAGTTTGTTCCGGGGACGTTGCCGAACGTGTACCTGGTGTTGATCTGATCGCCGGAGAGGTTGAGAATGCTGGAGCCTGATTCGGCCTCGACTTGCCCACTCGCAGTGGTTGCGAGGTCGGAGATGGAACCGCCGCTCCGTCGTGCATATCCGATGTAGGTGGCGATCCCGTTGGGAGCGACTTCGAATAGGGACCACCCGCGAAAGCCCGTTGCGACGTAGATGTCTCCGTTCTTGTCGAATGCGAGTTGTCCGAAGTCGGTCAGGTTCCCACGAACGACTCCTGTCCGCACGACTGCTCGGACCGTCTCGAGGGTTCCGTTCGGCATTAGGCGCAGGAGCTGGAGCTGGGTTCCGATGTAGAGCTGCCCGGATGGTGAGAACGCCAGTGAGAGGTCATAGCCTTTCAGGGCTGCATCGCGAGCAGGAGTCCCGTTCGTGATCTCGCGCACTGGGCGGCCATTGCCGGCGATGGAGTGGATCGTCCCTTCGTGGTCGACCACCCGAATCCGGCCGCCGTCGGCCAGGTAGAGATCGCCGTTCGGTGCGAATGCGAGATCGGTGACGTTCGACAGCTCGGCCTTCGTTGCCGGGCCGCCGTCGCCGGCGGAGCCGCTCTTGCCATCGCCCGCGACAACGCGGAACGCGCCGCCTGGCGTGCGGGTGACGATGTCGTGCCGCTTTTCGTCGACGACATACAGCGAACCGTTCGCCGACACAGTGAGCGGGCCGGCGAGCTCTAGTGGAACCACCCGACCCTCGGGGAGGTTTGCTACTCGCGGGCTATTGGGCGCGTGTGATCGATGGAGGATCACCCCGGTCGCAGCTGCAACGGCCAGCCCGATCACGCTCGCGACCAACAGCGATCCAACAAGCCAAGTGAGCCGGCGTCGTCGTTCGCGTCGCCGGGCTTCGTGGAACAGCGCCTCCGGGTCGATCTCGCCGGGTATGAGAGCCGGCGGCGGAGCGGTGAGAACTTGCTCGATCGTCGGCATGACGCTAGTATCACTGTCGTTATGGGCTCTGTCAATCGCAGCTCCGGAACAGGCGAGCCGTTGGCCTTCTCGCGCGTCGACCGCCGGGAACAGACGCTCTTGCACGAGCAGGTTGCTGCCGAAATCAGGCGCGCGATCGCGAATGGCGAGGCGAAGCCGGGTGAGCGGATTCCGCAAGCCAAGGACCTCGCCGCCGTCTTGGGAGTCAACGTCAACACGGTGCTTCGCGCATTGCGGTTGCTCCGGAGTGAAGGGCTGATCGAGCTCGGGCGCGGACGAGCGATCACGGTCACCGGGACCGTCGAACAGGGCGCGGTCATGGCAAAGATGAAGGAGCTCGTTGCATTCGCGCGAGCACGTGGCTATAGACGAGACGAGTTGGTCACGATGATGCAAGGCCTCCCGTGACGACGCTCTCCTCCGAGCTGTCGCGGATTCGAGTTTCGGCGGTCTTCGGCGCGGCATGGCGACGACAGCGCAGACGGCGGCTCGGCTGGGCCGCGGCTTTCCTGGGCGCCGCCCTGTTACTCGCCGTCCTCGGATCGTACGAGGCGTTTTGGAAGGGCGGAAGTGGCGGCACCGGTGGCAGCTCGCTGTCTCAGCACGTTGCCGGCGCTGCCGAATTGCCTCGAGGAGCGGGCTGGTATGCCGGGAGCGCGCGGATCCCGATCAGAAGTTGTCCACGCTGCGTGCAAGTCGACAGCTGGGCTTCGACAACACCCTATCTCGATGCTCCGAATAACCTCCCCTCGCGAACGATGGGCACGCTCGGGGCGAACGGTGTGATCGTTTGGGTCATTCGATCCTGGCAACCGGTCGAGCCGACATGGGCGCTGAAACGTCATCTGCTCCGCATCCAGCCCTCCCTGATCCACCCGAACTTCGAGGGGAACCCGACGCATGGCCGCGTATCACTCTGGCTTGTGACGAGCTGGTTGAACGGTTCGTCCGTCCAGGTCTACGTGTACTTCGGGTCGCCAGTTCCCAGACCCTCCGCAATCGCGCGAGCGCAGCAAGAGCTGGACGGAACGACCTTCCCGACCTGGCAGATCGACACTCCGTGGACCGGCCCCTCATTCATAAGGCCAAGGGTCATTTGCCAGGCGGCGACAGAGGAGCTCTGCGTAGCAGCTCATCGGTGGTACTGGATCAAATGAAGAGAAAGAGAGAGACCTGTGTTGGGTGAGCTCACCCGAGATCCAGCGGGGCGCAGCGGTGCGAGTCGAGTCGTCTCCGTCTACCTCACCGAACATGGAGGGCGAGTACGTCGATGTTGTCTTCAGTGGCTGAACGCGGAAGGCCACAAGGCCCACGACGGACAGTCAGTAGAGACGGCGGATGCAAGCGCCAACGGCTCGGATCTCTCGATGCACCCACGGCCGATGCCTCTGTCGTCGGCGATCACTGCGCCGCGGCGTTTGAACGTTCGCTTGCTGGTCTGTACGAGCGTCGGCCCGTGCCAGAGGTAGACGATGTTGGTCTCGCGTCACCAGCCGTCGATGGGCTTACTCGGATCAAGGCGTAAACGCTGCCGAGATAAGTTGGCCAGAGCCAAGCTTGTTTGCGCGCGAGACCGCGGGCGAGTGCGTTCATCTTCCGCGGCTGTCTGACATAGGTCGCGAGCCGGCGGCTAGGCGCATGCTGCCTCAAGCCGAGCAAGCGTCCAGGTCACGTCTTCGCGCGGCCGACCGGGATGCCAGGGCCGTCGGTCGAAGCGCCAGGTCGCTGACCGAAAGGTAGAACGCTCGCTCCAGGGCGGATCCTCGTCGGGAATGCGTTCGCGGATCGCAGCGGAGAACCATCCCGCGCCGAGATCGTCGAGAGTGGAGCAAGTTACCTGTCCGGCGAGCAAATCCGCGGTCTCGCCGTCGGCGCCGACTAGATCGAACGCGACGAACGCCCGCGTGCCTACTGGGAACTCGTCGTGGTCGTACTGACAGAGGAGAACGGTTGTCGTAAACCAGATCTCGTCCTCGGTGAGCGTCATTGAGGGATCGTCTCGCAGCATCCGGTAGTTCCACCCGGGTGGTGGCTTGAGGTTCAGATCCACGAATGCCTGTTGGCCGTGAAGCTGGAGCAGGAACTGGCGTGCGGCGAGCACGGTGCGGTTGTAGACCTCGACCGCGTTCGGAACCGTTAGCCCTTCGAGATCGTCGAACATCGGTGCTCCTTCATATCCCATCAGGCCCTTGCGGCGAAGCTGTGCCGTCACATCTGCGGCGTAGGCAGACCACTCGGAGTGATCGCGACCGCAGTTCTCGACCACCCGGCCAAGTTCCGCAAATGAGGAATAGTGCAGACTCACTTCGATCGGGAACGGAAGGGTCGCTTCCGCTTCGCGGCGGATCCGTTCTTCCCAACCGATACTGCTTAGCGGCGGCCCGAGATCGGCGCCGACCATTACCAGCGCGACACGCCGCGTACCCATGGCGTGTGCGACGTCGATCATCTCGCGGCTCAACTGGTCCACGTCGAACATGCTGTAGCCTGGCTTCACCTCGATCACGATCGTCAACGGCGCCCCATCATCGGCCGCAACAATGAGCTCCGGCTCGGTGAACTGCGACCCATCGACTATCGAGCTCAGGCTCGGCCAAAACGACGAACGCTCCAGCGACAATGCCGACACCGGCCGCCGGATCGTGCTTGTCAGCCACCGATCGAGGGCGGAAGCATTCGGCGCGTGACGGAGGAAACCGAAGACGAGCGCCGTCAGCGCGTTTTCGTCGCGGACCGGTTGCCAATGGGTGAGAAACCCCACCAGCGCATCATCGCTCGACGACAAGGGGATGCGGCGTCCCATTCGCCCCGCCGCGTCGGCTTCTTGTCCCACGTGGCGGGACGGCCGTGATTCGGTGAGCGCCGCTGCTTCTCGACATCCTCAGCCCACTTGCCGACCGACTGCCCGAGCTCGGCTGGGGGCCGACAACCAAGCTCGTGACTGACACGTTGAAGTCCATCGCAGCTGCTGAGCGCGAAGCGGTAGAGCACCCGCACGCATCCGAAGGCGAAGAAGCTTGAGGTTCAGCCGGACGCCTGTAACGCGCTCGCGAGCTGTTCGCGCTGACACGCCGGAAGCCGGCGAAGCACGAGTGAGCGCTCGGCCTCGGGTCGCTCTCTCAAATACTCGGCCGCGATCGCCGCCGGCCGAAACACTTCAAGCCCATCGTTGATCTGCTCGTCCGAGCTCTTCTCGAGCGCCCGGGCGACAACCGTGCCGAAGATCGCGACATAGAGCTCGGGCGTCGCGTTCACAACCCAATCGGCGAACGTGTTGATGAAGCCAACCTCCTGCTGGTTCAGTGCACCGAGGGCGAGAGGCAGAAACGCCGGCGCCCAGACGAAGCTGGCTTCGACAACCCGACGCGCGGCTTCAAGGCGCGCCTCCGAGACCGACCGCAGAGCGGTGATCGCGCGGTCAAGCTCAGGCATCTGGGCGTCGGTGACATCGCCAAACGTCTCGGTCAGGTCTCGGGTCGCGCCACCGCGGCCGCTGCGTAGGCCGAGCATTCGCTCGAGCTGGAACTGTCCCTCCGCCTCCTCCTGAGCGTCGAGGACAGCCGGGAGCATCTGTGCGAGGGCGAACATGGTGGCTGTGATCCGGTCGTTTAGAGCCATGCGGACGTTCCGCGGCAACGACTTCGCGCCGCGCGCCTTGGCAAGCGTTTCGGCCGCTTGCCCGAAGGCCTGAGGCTCTGCGGCCACCGTCTCCGCTTGCTCGTCAAGAGCCCGTTGGAACGCCTCGAAGTAACGGATCGCTGTGTCGCGAACCGCCTCGTGCGGGATGGCGCCCGTCTCGACGTACACGGCAAAGCGAACGTGGTCGACCGGCACGCTCGCTCGACGCCAACGGACGATGGAACGCACCTGCGAGGCGGCTACTCGCGGATACCGCTTGCCGTGTGGAGCGGCGACCAGCCGCTGGCTTCGCCAATAGTTGATCGTGCGGCGCGTCGCCGTCTCGTCGCCGGCCGCACGTGCCTCAGCGACGAGATCGTCAATCAGCAGATGCTCAACGGTCACGTTTGGGCGCTCCCTCCCCGCCAGATGACAGTCGAGGCGCCGATAACTCGCAAGTTCGCGCCCAACCCTTGCGGTCTCTCGAGCGCCCCGGCACCGTCGGACAGTGGCCGATCCCGGCCACACACAGGAAGGAAAGTCATGGAGCAATTCAAGTGGCTGATCCAACTCGCGGGAACCGCCGTCGCCCTACTCGCCTTGTGCGAGGAAGGCCGGCGGCGCGGGTGGATCTAGCCCCACTGGACGGGTGATCGGGGCAGCCGCGACGCTGTCCCGGTCACCGTTTCTGACGCGGACCCGCCGATTGGTCGACCCTGGCATTACTGAATCTGTAGCCGACGGCGTGGGAGGTGCGGGCCGCCATGCGCGCCGAACGATGAACGAACAGACAATCATCGTCACGACCAGTCACGCAATCGAGACCTCAAACAGAGGCGTCGCCGTCATCGCGAGCGCCTGAATCTCCGAACCGACGCGTCGAGGCCGGCAGGGTCCAGGGCAACGTCCTAGCAGCCTCGGTTTCTTTAGTCCAAGGTCCGCTCAGCAGGGCGCGGCCCATCCCAAGGGCCCGAGTTCCCGTTCGCGCCCATTGCCGTGGTCCCCCGGACCTTGTTGTCAGAAGACGAAGGCGTAAGGCTTGACGTTGCTGCGCGCGATGCGCCCGTGCACGACGACAACACGGAAGGCCTTGCCCGTGGTGCTTTTCTCGGTGAAGATGATCCCGCCGGGGGTGAGCGTGTAGCGGATGCGGCTTCGTGCCAGCTCGGCGCCGTAGGCCGCTTTCATCTCACGGACGAGCTCCGGCCCTGGTTCTTTTCGGATCTTCTGCATGCGTCCCGAACGGACGAAGAGGGCGAGATCTCGGGCCGCTGCCCGGTCGGCAAAGAAGGCACGCCCGTTCGCGGTGAGGGCGATTTCGACAGGGCTGTGCGATCCGAGGGCGTCGGGCCAGCGATGGCCGCCTGAGCCTTCGATGTCACAGCCGTCGACTGGTGTGCCGACACCGTTGAGCTGGAAGCCCACTTTGCCGGCGAATCGCGCTTCCTGGCCGAGGCCACGGACGGTGAAGATGCCGAACTCGCGGGTGAGCCGGAAGCAGCTGTAGCTGACGCTATGGCCCGTCAGGCGTGCCAGTTCGGGTGTGCTTGCGATCCGAGTGAACTGGACGGAGCCGTTGTGTCCGACGACGACGCTGAAGCCATCGGCGCTTCCGGTTTGCTCGGGCGCAGACGGCGGCACCGGCGGCGCCGTTGGCAGTGATCGCGTCTGCGGCGTGAGGATCTTCCCGCGTGGGATCCGCGACGGCCGGCGCGCTGGCGGGCCTTCGATCCTCTTGGTGGCAATGATCTGTCCCTTGGCGTTACGAGCGATCAGCTCGCTCGGCCAGTCCCCTCGCACCTGGTGATTCGAGGAGACGCCGACGATGAAGAAGCCGGCGTTGATCGGACTCGAGACGTAGACGAATGGAATCGGCATCGACTCGTGGTCTTGAAACACAAGCGTTAGCGTCGCGACCCTGGTCGAGTGGACCTGCCCGTCGAGCTCACGGAACTGCATCGATTTGCCACGTGCCTGCGAGAAGGAACCCCCGACCGTGATCGGCCCGAATAGATGCTCTGATTGTTTGCTGACGCAGCCTCCGCCGGCGCCGACGAGGATGGAGCAGTAGCCGCCGCCGCGTGTCGGGGCAACCCAGAGAATCCGTTTCTGACCGGCAGAGCTCCGGAAGGTGATCTGCCGCGCTTGCGCCGGCATCACACGCGGGCTCATCCCCCGAGGTGCGCCAATACCGAAATCGAGGAACCGCTGCTTGATCTCGGCCGGAGCGGGCTCAGCCTTGACGAACGACACCGAGGTGCGCCCACTGATGAAGCCCACGATCAGGGCGCGAAGCCCGAACGCAGGCGTTGCGAACAACACGGCGATCATGGTCGAAGCAACCGCGATCACAGCCAGTTGACGACGGGTCAGGCGCCTGCGCCCGTGTCCGCGTGCGAACGTTCGGCTTCGGCTCGCCGATTGCCCGACGCCGGCGGCGGCGATGCGCTGCCAGTCGCCGGTCTCGTTCTCGCATCGCGGAACGAGTTGATCGAGAGCCTGCTCGAGCATGTCAGTCATTTCGGTACCTCGATCGACTTCCTCAGAGCCGTATGTGCCTGGTGCAGCGTCGCTGCAACCGTGCCGCGAGCAACACCGAGCACGGAGGCGATCTGCTCGTAATCAAGATCGGCGTAATGGCGAAGGAAGAGAACGGATCGCTGCCGCTCCGGAAGCGCGGCCACCGCCGCCCGCAGCTCACGCCACTCATCCGGATGGCCGTTCGCAACCGACTCGAGTCCCTCTACTCCCGGGACTCGATCGACTCGCCGCCGGGCGGCATGCTCGCTCAAGGCAACGTTCAACACCGTCCGCCACACCCACGGCTCGAGCGCCTCCCCGTCCCGCACCTCACCGACGCTCCCCAGCGCCCGGACGAAGCCGTCATGGACGGCATCGGCCGCCGCCTCCCGGCCTCCGAGCACAGCCAGTGCCAACCGGAAGAAACGCTGATATTTGCTGCGATAGAGCTGCTCAAGGCGCTCGACCAGCTCCTCCTGGTCGCCCATCACAACAAACGACCCTAGAACAGACTGAATCGTTTAGTGCCAACCGTGAACTCGCCAGCCCGCTCCGGGGAAGCAGCTCATGTGGGCGACGAACTGTCGGATGCCGAGGTGATCCGCGCTTCCCTGAACAAGCCCGACGAGTTCAAGAAGCTCTTCGAGCGGCATTTCGAGGCGATCTTCCGCTACCTCGCTCGGCGGAGCGGCCACGATGCCGGCAGCGACCTCGCCTCGGAGGTGTTCGTTCGCGCCTTTGCCAGCCGCTCGCGCTACGACCTCAGCCGCGCGGACGCGAGACCGTGGCTCTACGGCATCGCCGCCAATCTCCTGCACAAGCAACGCCGGTCAGAGACGCGGCAGCTGCGTGCCTACGCGCGCACGAGCCCCAGCCCGCTTTGGATTGATTCGCGCGAGCTACCCGACCCCGCCGTCGCCGGCGCGCTCGCTGCGATCAAGCCCAATGATCGCGAAGTCCTCTTGCTCCTTGCCTGGGCTGATCTCGACTACGAGCAGATCGCCGAGGCGCTCTCGATTCCAGTAGGCACCGTTCGCTCGCGCCTAAACCGCGCTCGCCGCCAGCTTCGCGGTGCACTCCTCCACGCCGATCCGACCACGGAGCTCGTCAATGGATGAGGTGTTCCGCCTCCAGAGCTTCCGCGCCGCGCCGGTCGATGCTACGGCGGCGCGCAGTCAGGCGGCGTTCGCGCTCGAGCAAGCGATCAACGGAAAGCGCCAGCACCCCTTACGACCGACAGTCGTCGTCATCGCTTTCGTTATCGCCGCCGTGCTGGCAACGGCTGCCTACGCCCTCTACAAGGAAGTCATCGTCGGCTCCCCGGCACCCGCGCCCGTCCAAGCGACCGAACAGGTGCTTGCAAAGGTCGAAGCACAGCTATTCCGCATCGGCGCAGCTCAGCACATTGAGGTTGGAAAGACGCGAGCAGCTGCGGTGCTCGAGACATCATCCGGGCCGGTCTACCTCTGGGTGGCACCAACGGTGAACGGCGGTCGCTGCGCATATCTCCAAATCGCCGGTCTTGACTTGCGTTTTGCCGGCGGCGACCCGTTCCTGATGCAGCTGCGCCCGGGCTGCGTCGCTCCGCATCAAACGCAGGCTCTGCTCAACTACGTCGACACCGGTGTCAACGGACATGCGCTCGCTCTTGTGGTCGGCTACATCCCCTCGCCTGTCAAGACGCTGCAACTTCGTTTCGCGGACGGGACGCGCTCCCGGACCGCACAGACCAGCGATGGCTTCGTCCTCGTCCAAGGCGAGGTATCTGATCTTCGCCCGACCGTCGTTCTCCGAGACAGCAGAGGCAAACAGATCACACCGCAGAAACCGACCTTCATCGTCCCGCTTCGCGTGCTCAACAGCCCGAGCGGCCCGAGCACATTCACGATCACCGTTCACCTTCACAACGGACTCGGCAACCTCTCACTAAAGATCGGACCCGCCGCTCACGGCGGGTCATGCAGCCAACTCATCTTTCCATGGGGCAGCGGCCTCACCATCCCCACATGGGCGATCGAGGGCTACGGCTGCGGGCCCTACCGACCCAAACCAGACCAAATCGCGATCGGCCGCGGCTTCGCCTCAAACCCCCTCAACTTCCACCAACACATCCAGTGGCTGAAAGGTCAGGTCGGCGCCGACGTCAGCTCGGTCGAGCTCGTCCTACACAACGGCAGCCATCAGCAGGTTCCAATCCACCACGGCTGGGTTCTCTACGTCATCGACCAAGACAACCCGCCAACCGAGATCATCACCACCAACAAGAACGGCCGTGTTGTCGGCACCCGCAAGCTTCAACCATTCTGAGATTGGCGGTGTCAGTTTCTCCATGATCTGGACACCCAGGCGCTGTCGTCCCGGTCGCTGACCCAGCGCAATGACATGGCGTCAGAGCACGAGTGGTTTGCGCGCTGCGGCAAATCGAGCAACAATGAGTCGGAATCATGAAGCGAGCTCTTCTCCTCACCGTGGCGATCGGGACCGCGGTGATCGCGGGCTATGGACTAACGGCGCTAAGCCATCATGGGACGGCGGTTACATCGGCAACGCGTCCGTCACGCGGAGGCCCGGCGCACGGGCGGACGAGCCCGCGTTTCCCCATCCCGAACGCCAAGACGCCGTGTCATTGCACCAAGCCCACACCGCCATTTACCGGATCGATTAAAACCGAGCCGATCTTGGGTGGGGACGCCACTCTTGCTGCGTCATCTCCTTCGCGGCGAGGCCCTGGACGACCGAATGTCATCCCTCAAATGTCGGTACCACCAAGCCTAACCCGCAACAGCGCCGGGGTAGCGCACGGCGGTTGCTTGGCACGGGTGAATCCAGCCAACGGCGCGATCATCGCAATTGAGAAATGCAGCGCATAGACGCCTCTGCCGCCCGGTCAACTCACCGGCATCAACCGCGCTACTCAGAACTCACACGTAGGCAGCGTCTTCGTCGCATTGGTCAACTCGACCATGCGAACTGGGCACTCCAGGCGATCTGGCCGTAGTAGGCGGGCCAGCTGTTTCGCGGGAACAACGGTGATGCAATCTCGACCGGCGGCGCTGACAGGCGCGTGCTTCCTCGATCAGCGCTTCCGGGTCGTCCGCGCGCGGCGGCAGGGGTGGGCGCGGTGGCGCGCTGACCGTCATCAGCGATACCAGGCGATCTGGCTCGCCCAGCCGTAGGAGCCGTAGTAGTTACCGGTGTGGCCGAGGTTCGCGATTGGTCCGACCAGTTTGCCGTTCGCGAGGTCGACCGCGTAGAGGGCTCCATGGCCGCCGATGCCGTTTGGCTTTGTGCGGACGAAGAGGAGCCAGCGGTCGTTTGCCGACCAGAGGGGGAGTTCGTCGGTCGTTCCGGTCGGCGGCGCGGCTGGCGTGATCGGCGTCGGCGGGGCGTTCGTGTTCAGGGACATGCGGTAGAGCGTTCGGTGCTCTTGTCCGAAGGGGCTGTCCTCCGATGCGGGCCCCGCGGCGATCAGGAGCTCGTCGGCAGCTGTGCAGTCGACTGAGTTCCAGCTCGTCTTCCCACCGGCGGCGAGAATCGTCTCCGGTTGCCAGCTCGGCGGAGCCGCTGCGGCGATCCCCTCGCCCATCGTCGAGATCCGGCCGCCGAAGTCGGTCGCGTAGACAAGCTTGCCGCCGCACCAAGTCATGACGTTCGGATGGGCGAGCGTGAGTCCGATCTCGACGACGTTGCCGCTTCGCAGGTTGATCGCGACCAGCGGCATCCCGTCGGCAGCAAGCGAAGCCGAATCCGGGTACGCGTGTGCGATCAGCCAGCGCCCATCGGGCGCGAAGCTCAGATCGACCAGCTGCTCACTTGCCTCACGCGGCAGGACGAGCCTGCGGGCACCGCTCGCGATGTCGACGAGCCAGACCTGGAGCCCCCACGGCGTGATCAGGCGTCCGGGGATCGGCTTCAGCGCCCGCCGCGGTCTTGCATGCCGCGTGACCGCAAGCGTGCGACCGTCAGGGGAGAAAACCGGGTCTCCCGCACCCCAGCCGTCCGGAATCAGCCGCCGCAGCTTGCCGCTCCTCGCGTTCAGCAGCTCGAGTCCGCCCTTCGCAGTCACGACTGCGAGTAGATCGCCTCGCGGCGACCAGACCCCGCCGCCCGCCAGGCGGTGAACAGGACCGCCGCTCGCAGCGACGTACCCGTTCCCGAACGCGACATAGCGTCCGTCGCTGCTGAACGACGGTGTGCCGACCTCGCGGCCACGCACCAGCGTCCGCGTGCGGCAACTCTCCAGACTGACGACGCTCAGCGCACCCGCACGCACGAACGCGACAAGCCCAAGATCGACACGCGGGCAGTGCCGGCTCGCGGCGGCAGCCCCGCCCGTGCCCGGTGCGGAGGCCCGGTTCGAGCTCGCGACAAGGAGGCCGTACAGCGCTGCCGCGAGCGCCGCGAGCAGGAGCACCGCTGCCGCGAGGCCGCGACGGCGGCGGCGCTGCCGGCGCCTTGCCTCCTCGATCAGCGCCTCCGGGTCGACCGCCCTCCCAGGCAGCCGCACAGGCCGCGGCGGGCGCGGACTCGTGACTGTCAACCCTGATCCTCCTCCATCGAGATAGAGCTATTATTGGTAGCACCATGCTGGGCGTCAAGGTTGACCGTTCGGAGCCGACACAACTGCACGAACAGGTTGCCGCCGAGATCCGCCGCGCGATCGCCGACGGCGAAGCCAAACCAGGCGAACGCCTCCCAGCCGCGCGCGACCTCGCCGCCGTGCTCGGCGTCAACACCAACACCGTTCTCCGCGCGCTGCGGCTGCTCCGCGACGAGGGTCTGCTCGAGTTCCGCCGCGGCCGCGGCATCACCGTTGCCGGCACACCCGAACGCGGCGCTGTCGTCGCCAAGGCACGCGAGCTCGTCCAGTTCGCCCGCTCGCGCGGATACCGGTCCGACGAGCTGATCGGAATCATCGAGACGCTCACCGATTCGACGACCGCTCGATGAGCACGTGGCTACAAGCCGTCCTGCCCCGCATCGAACGCGGGTGGGCGCGCCGCCTCGCCACGGTGATCGAGCGGGCGCGAAGACGACAGCGCCGCCGCAGACTCTTGCTAGTCACAGCTGGCGCGCTCGCTGCGTCTGCCGCCGCGGTGGCGTTCTTCGCGCTGCGGGCGACGGCACCAGCTCCGCACCCTGGCTCCCCGGCGCTAGTTGTCAGGCAGTTCGCTCTGCGCGCTGCACCTGTCGCGATTACGACAGCCGATCGAAGCCTGTGGGTGATCGTCGAAGGGCGACAGATGCAAGTCCTCCTTTGGAAGCTCGACTCGAACTCCGGGAAACGACTCGCGAGCTACACGATCGGCAAGACCGGACCCGACCTCGGAGCCGTCACCTCGTCAGGTCACATCGTGTTCGCGGCGGCCGGCGAGCAGATCCTGCGCCTCGATCTCACCGGCCCCCGCCGGATCCGCCGCACGCACCTCCCGGGTGAGGCAAACGGGGTCGCGGTCGGGTTCAGCAGTGTCTGGGTGACCACGATCGGGGAGCGCGATTACCTGATCAGACTCAACGCCGACACGCTCGCCCCCGAAGCGCGCATTCGCCTCGATGATCAGCCGGTCGCGGTGAAATCCGGCCTCGGCGCGGTATGGCTCGCGCTTTTCTCGTCGGTGCAGCGCCTCAACCCGGCGAACAACCGGCTCGTCACCACATACGGCCAAGCCGAAGACGTGGTCGGCCTGACGCTCACGCGCAGCCATGTCTGGGTACTCGAACGCACGGAAACGATCACCACGCTCAACCGACACGGCGATCCCGTCGGACTCACCCGCTTGCCGTTCACGCCGAGCGCGATCGCCGTCTCCGGCAAGCGAATCTGGGTCACGAACAACTGCGGGTGCGCAACCGGCAAGGTGGCCCTGATCGACTCGCGCACCCATCAGATCCATCTCATAAGCGTCGGCAAGACACCCGTCGGCGTCGCCGCCACCGGCAGCACCGCCTGGGTGGCAACCTTCGAAGACGCGAAACTCTGGCGGGTTTCGATCAAGCCCTAGCAGCCGACGGCTCAGGTGTAAGGGGCGCTGGCGCAGCCGACGGTTGTCCCAGTCGGAGGCGTGCGACACTAGGCAGGTGACCAAGGCCGCTGCCCGGCTTGGGGGCATCCTGGCGGCGCTGGCGGGCTTGAGCTTCCTGGCGGCGGGCTGCGGGGGCGGGGCCGCGCACAACGGCGTCGCCAGCCTCGGAAGCGGCACGACCACCCAGTCGAACGCCCCGGCCGGGTCGAGCTCCTCCGGCCAGTCGGAGCCCACGAAGGCGGAGTTGCTGAAGTACGCAGAGTGCATGCGCGCCCACGGGATTCGCGACTTCCCCGACCCGGTCCCCGCGCCGGGTGGCGGGTACGCCTTTCATGCCCACATCACCCCTGGAAGCGACCTCGACCCCAATACGCCGCGGTACCAGTCCTCTGACAAAGCCTGCCGGAAGAACCTCCCGCCCGGCTTCGAGAAGACGACGCCCGCCGCGCCTGTGGCACCCGCAGCGGCCGGTGCGACGGGTCGAGCCACAGTCACGATCAACGCTGCCAAGCAGTACCAGCGCATCGCCGGGTTTGGCGTGTCCGAGGGGTTCGGGCAGGCGAAGGCGCTGATGAACGCGCCGGCTTCGGTCCGCAAGCAGGTGCTGAGTTTGCTTTACAGCCCGACGCATGGGGCGGGCCTGACGATCTTGCGCAACGAGATCAGCGCCGACGCGGGCTTCACGATCGAGCCGAGGGCGCCGAGCAGCCCCACTACGAAGCCGTCGTATCTGACGCTCGCCGAGATCGACCAGGACCAGGGGCAGCTGTGGTTCGCGAAGCAGATCAAGGCCGACTATGGCGTCACGAACGTGTTCGCGGATGCGTGGAGCGCTCCCGCGTTCATGAAGACCAACGGCTCGGCAATCCGCGGCGGCACGGTGTGCGGAGAGCCGGACGCGAGCTGCAAGAGCGGGGATTGGCGGCAGGCCTACGCCGACTACCTCGTGCAGTACGCGAAGGATTACGCCGCGGCGGGCGTACCACTCAGCTATGTGGGCCCGGAGAACGAGACGACGATCGCGCCTCCCCAGGACAGCATGATCATGAGCCCGGCGCAGACCGCGAACTTCATGGCGATCCTCGGGCAGGCGCTCGCGAAATCCGGTCTTTCGACACGCGCGGAGTGCTGCGCGAGCATCGGCTGGAACTACGCGCAGCAGTACGCGGCCGCGATCGAGGCCGACGAGCAAGCGAACGCGGCGACGCCGCTGTTCACCAGCCACGGCTACTTCGTCCCGCTCGACTCGCCGCTGAAGGGCTGGAGCAAGCCGGTGTGGGAGACCGAGTGGGCGCCGTTCGACACCGGGCCGTTTGACCCGGCCTGGGACGACGGCTCCCTGTTGTCAGGGTTCACTTGGGCGCAGAACATCTACACGGGCTTGACCGCCGCGAACGTGGGCGCGTTCCTCTACTTGTGGGGCGCAAACACGAGCACGACGACCATCACCGGTCCAAACACGGGACTGGTCGAGGTCAAGGGCAACACCGTCGCCACCTCTGGCCGGCTGTGGGCATTCGCCGGCTACAGCCGCCTCATCCGCCCGGACGCGGTACGGATCGGCACGACGACGAACGCCACAGACGTCGATGTGAGCGCGTTCCGCAACAGCGACGGGTCGATCGCGGTGGTCGTTCTGAACAGCGCCCATCGCCGCCAGGTCACCACCTTCTCGCTGCACGGCCTCCGCGGACCGCACATCGTGACCCCATACCTGACCGACACATCCCACCAGCTCTCCGCACAGTCCCCGATCACGGTCAGGCACAGCGCCTTCACCGCAACCCTGCCGCCGCGGGCGCTCGTCAGCTACGACATCCGACCGTGAGCGTCGCGTGCCCGCTGTGACACAGGCGACCACGCGGCCCGTGGTCATCCTGGCGGCGCCGGCGGCCTTGTCCTCGGGCGACATTCCCGAAGGCTGGCGCAGTTCAGCCTCCTGACGCCTGGCGCATGAAATTTCGGCTCGTGAATCTCAGTGAGCTGATCGAAGCAGCGAACACTCGCCCGTACGTCGCAAGCCGATCACACGTGCGTCTCAGGCCTGGTCTCGTCCAGTTCCGCTACGCGACCCTGTCACCCGCTACCGCGGCCATCGCCGCCGCAGATGCCGCTCACTGCTTGCCCGGGGTCGTTCAACTCAGCGTTTGCAGTTCCTGGCTGATCAGGTTGGTGGCGATGGTGCCGCCGTAGCCAGCCTCGATCGCAACGACCTTGCCCTGCTTGTCGAAGGCGATGATGCTCGGGTAGCCCCGTATCCGAAGCTCGCTGAGTATCGCGTTGGTGACGCTGATCGATGGGAAGCTTGTCGCCCCCAGCTGCTTGAGCAGCGCGACACCCTTGCTGCGAATGTCCTCGCTGTCGAGACCGATCACCGGAACGTCAGGATTCGCCCTCGCGAAGCTCTCGACAGCGCTGAGCTCACCTTTGCACGGCGGGCAGTAGCTCTGCCAGACAAGGACGAAGCCAACACGACCGGCAACGTCTTGTTTGCTGACGTGCTCGCCTGTGAGTAGATCCGTTCCGCTGAAAGCGGGCAGAGCGAACGGTTTGGCGACCGAGCGGAAACCGTTCGGCGAGCTCAGCCAGTGGCCATAAGTCGCCCCGAGCGCGACCGTCGCGGTGACCCCGGCTGCGATCACCGTCAGCGCGTAGAGAAGGCGGCGGCGCCGGCGGGCGCAATGACGGAGGAGAGCGAAGCGCAGCTCGTCGAGAAGGCTGTCGAGCGTGAGGCTCTGCTGAGTCATGGCTGTTCTCCTATCTGGGCGCGAAGAGTGCTGAGTGCGCGGAAGACGCGGGCGCGAGCCGCACCCGGACTGATCCGCAAGCGGCGGCCAACCTCGGCGTAATCCATTGCCTCGACGACACGGAGCTCGAGCGCCTCACGCTGCTCCGCTGGAAGTCGCTCGAACTCCTCGCTCAAGGCTCCGAACTCTTGGGCGGCGCCAAGGCGTTCGATCACCGGCTCGAAGCTGTCCGCCTCGAGTACCGGCAAGCCGAGCCGCCGGCGAGCACGCGACTCGATTGCTCCCTGTCGACGCAGCCGCCGCACGAGATTGCGAGCAATGCCATGAAGCCATGGCCCCGCTCCCTCGCCCTGATCACGAAACCGGCCCGCGGCAAGCCAGGCGGCGGCGAACGTCTCGGCAAGGAGCTCCTGGGCGAGGCGATCGTCACCGAGCTCGCGCCGTAACCAGGACTGAAGCTGCGCGCCATGCCGGCGGCAAACGGCGACGAACGCATCCGGGTCACGCCGCGACCGCCGAAGCAGCTCAGCATCCGACCGCGACTCGTACCGATCCGCCATCACCTGCTCATCACACTCCGCCGCCCCTCTGTTACGCAACCCGCCAGCGGACGAGCGTTTGGCCGACGGAAGTCCCTGCCGCCGCTCACGCATACCCGTCCGCATATCGAACGCCCTGCCCGGCGCATCGGCCGGCGGCCTTCGTCGGTCCAATTCGGAGCGCGCCCAGGCACTTGCCAGCCGTTTGCAACGCGACAGCTTGCTCTGAGTGTCTTGGTGAGCACTGGCGCGGCCGAGCGGGTTCGCCCTTGAAACCACATCAGAGGCGCTATTTCCCGAGGAACTTCGTGAATCGTGTCGCCTCAATCTGGTGCGCAAAGCCTGCGGCCAACCAAAACGCCAGTGCGTCTTCACGATCGTCGAGCACGATCGCAGCCACACGGCTTGCCCCTGCATCGCGGAGCAAGCGTTCGCCCTCGCGAACGAGCTGCAGTGCGATCCCGCGACGCCGAAATCTCGGAAGGACCGCGAGCCGGTAGAAGTGACCACGCCAGCCGTCGAAGGTGACAAACAGTGTTCCCACCACCCGGCCTTCGACCTCTGCAAGAAGTACCCAGGCATCTTGCCGCGTGGCCAACACCTCTACCCATTCGACGGAATCGGTAGCGCTCGGAGCCGCCCCCGCCTCCGTCCATAGCGCGATGACGAGCCCAGCCTCCTCCGGGAATGCGAAACGCACCGTCGGTTCCATGACCCCCGATTCTCACCAACGCGCTACAGGTCTGCTCAGGCGTGATCTACGAGCGCTCGCGAAGACGACGGCGTTGCCCGTTTGTCGCTGACTAGACTCGCTCGGGATGTCCCCCGTGGACTGGCGTCTTTGGCATGACGGGTATTCCGACCCCGACTCAGCAGTCTCCGCTCGATTACCTGTCGTTCAGGCGCGTATCCGAGACTTTCTTACCTCGCGGCCGGATGACGAACTCCAAGTTCTGAGCCTATGCGCCGGGAAAGGTCTAGATCTTCTCGGCGCCCTCTCAAAACATCGAGGCGCCAACCGTGTGAAGGCGCGACTCGTCGAGCTGGATCCTGACCTCGCCGCTGCGGCACGCACGCGAGCAGCACAGGACGGGCTTGATCGAGTCGAGGTCATCGCGGGCGATGCTTCGATCACTGATTCGTTCGCAGGAGCCGTGCCAGCGGATCTCGTTCTAGCCTGCGGGGTGTTCGGGAACCTTTCGGACGAAGACGTTGAACGCACCGTCAAAGCAATGCCGCAGCTATGCGCTAGACATGGCGTGGTGATCTGGACTCGGCACACGTGGAGCCCCGACTTGAACCCGAGGATCCGCCAATGGTTCTCCGAAGCAGGCTTCAAGGAACTGACCTTTGATTCCCCTGGCCCCGACGCCTACGCAGTCGGTATGAACGAGCTGCAGGCATCACCGCGACCTCTTCCACGTGCCACGCGACTGTTCACCTTCAATGCCGCGGCCAGGAGATCGCCACTCCACTTCTAGCCCTCGTCTCCGAGTGTCTTCGTGAACGCTCATATGGAGTGCGGGGTGCAACGGCGTAGGGGTGAGCGGCAAGCTCGCAGCCACCGCCGAATCCCCGACATTCAGGAACCGCGCATGCGACTTTGACTACGCACTGGTGCGACCCGGGGATCGGGGCGCTCTGCGTAACACCCTCCGGAGGCCAGGGCTGCTCGCTCGACGTTATGCGATCACGCCTGAAGGTTGGGGCTCTCGGTTAGCCTCACTCCGCGTGAGCAGCCTTCTCGCCGAGAGTGAGCATCGCGTCTCGACGGTCGAGCTCTTCTTCGACCTCGTGTTCGCGTTCGCGTTCACGCAGGTGACGACGCTCTGGCTCGAGCAGTCCAGCTGGGGCGGGTTGGGGCGAGGCCTGCTGGTGGTCTGCGCGCTGTGGTGGGCATGGGCGAGCTATGCCTGGCTGACGAACGCGGCCGACGTCGAGGCCGACTCGATCCTGGGAACGATGCTATTCGCGACCGGCGCGCTGTTTGTGGCTGCCCTCGCCGTCCCCGAGGCATTCGGCGCGCAGCGATTCGTCTTCGCCGCCGCGTTCTTCATGGTTCTCGCCGGCTTCGTCGGGCTTTACGCGCTCGTGGGTAAGCGCGAGCCGGACCTGCTCGCTGCGGTGCTGCGGATCTCCTGGCCGGTCGGATCCGGGGCTGGACTGATTGTCGCGGCTGCGTTCGTGCCGACGGGCTGGCGGCCGGCGAGCTGGTCGCTCGCACTGGCCATCGGATTCGTCGGGCCGCTACTCACCGGCGTGGAGGGCTGGCGTGTCTACCCCGCTCACTTCGCGGAGCGCCACGGCCTGATCGTGATCATCGCGATCGGCGAGTCGCTCGGAGCGATCGGTTTCGGCGCCCGCGCCACCCCGCTCGACGCACGCGTGATCGTGGCGGCCGTTCTCGGCTTCCTCGCCGCTGCCTCCTTCTGGCTCGGCTACTTCGACTACGCCTCGGGCGGCGTCCGCGACTTGCTGGCGAAGCGCAGCGGAACCGAACGGATCGCGTTCGCCCGCGACGCGTACACCTACGCGCATCTACCGATGGTTGCCGGAATTATCCTCTTCGCGTTCGGCGTGCGAACGACACTCGGCCATGTCAACACCGAGCTACGGCTGATCCCGGCGCTCGCACTGTGTTGCGGCCCCGCGCTCTACCTACTCGGCTTCGTCGCACTCCGTTGGCGAGCCACACGAGCGCTCGGACGAGGCCGTCCGACTGCCGCCGTCGGGTTCGCGCTCCTCACCGCCGCCGCAACCCACCTGCCTGCCCTCGCTGCGCTCGCGCTCGTCACGGCCACATGGGGCGCGCTGCACGCATACGAACTGATCGCATGGCGCGAGCAACGCGCCCGCCGACGGACAGAGGTCGCTCCTGAGCCGGGACTCGTCGAAACACGCACCTAACCGCTAGCGCGAGTTCCGACGGCCGAAGACCCGGGACTCGTCGGGAGTCCGGGACGTGAGCAGCACGATCTGACCTGGACCCCGGTCGTCGATAGACAGTTGCCTGGCTGAGTTCCGTCAGGCACGGAATGGGCCGCTTCGGTCCTCCAAAGGTCTCGAGCGCCCGAGCTGCAGCTCACCATCCCTGCCGGTTGGCACGCCGACCAAAACCTCTTCTCGGCGAGAGCAGGCCGCCTGTGTGAGCCGTCCGGATCGGTCGTCCTCACCCGGCTTGAGGGCGGCTGCGGGAATCCGCACACGCCGGTAGGCGATCCACTTTTTCCATACTCACGGCCGCTACCTCGGCTTCGACGTCTATCCCGGCCCGGGCCTCTCCGCCAAGACACGGGCGCAGACCCTCGCGGTCATGGACAGTCTGCGAGTCACCGGGCAGTTCATCCTGCCCGTAGGGTGACGCGCGCTTTACGCGTGGGGAACGGGCTCGCCGTTGACCGAGAGCGCGATCGTGATGTTTCCGCGCGTCGCGTTCGAATAGGGACACCGTTGGTCGGCCCGCAGCATCAGCTCGCGCGCGTCCTCCAGCGCGATGTTCGGCGCGTCGAGGTCGAGTGCAACCTCGAGGCCGAATCCTCCCGAGCCGAGCGGGCCAATCCCGACGGTCGAGGTTATGCGGGAGCCGGTCGCATCGAGGTCTCGTCCTCGCGCGATGCCGAGGAGCGCCGACTGGAAGCATGCGGCGTAGCCAACGGCGAAGAGCTGCTCGGGGTTCGTCCCCGGCCCGTCGTCGCCGCTCATCGCGGCTGGCACCGAGAGGTCGACGTCGAGCCTGCCGTCGCTCGTTCGGCCGTGACCTTCGCGACCGCCCTCGACGACCGCCTTTGCGGTGTAGAGCACCTGGGTGATCTGGGCTGGCATGCTCCGCGCTCCCTTCACTCGATGGATGACTCGGGGTCGTACGATCCAAGTCGGCCCTCGCGAGCCTGGCACCGGCAACCCGTCCGTCGTTTGTTCACGTTGGATAACGACACGCACGGGTCAGCGCTTCCGCGATCGCGATGCGCCGTTCTACGACCAGATGATCCCGGGGGCCCCCGGAGATGTAAAGGGGGGAGATCGCGCTCGAGTATCTAGCCGGAGTTTCCGCACATAGGGAGGGCTCAGTGACCGACCGAGCCGGTTTCGTGGTCTGCGGTGACCTGGACCCCGCTCGTCGGTGGACAGCTGCCTGGCGGAGGTTTCGTCGTCCAGGCGACCTCACGCGCACGAGATTGGCTGATTACGTCAAGGTCCCTCAGCCGACAGCTCAGGACTGCAACGGCTGCTTGATGAGTAGGCGGCTACTAAGGGCCCTGATTTGCGGGTCGAAAAACACCCGAGACACGGTCCAAGAAACCTTCGAGCCGAACGCCGTCTATCGCAGTGAGCTCACTACTTACCGCCACCAGCCAATCCTTCCAGGCGCGCGCGCCAGGCCTAGCCTCGATCAGAATCTCGATGTGGCGCGTATCCAGCACGCCAAGTGTCGGGGGCAGAGCCAGATCATCGTCGAGCTTCCTTCCTAGCCTCCGCTGCTCGGCGACCCATTCTTCGAGGCGGGACCGCACATGATCGAGGGCCGACTCATCGGTTTCGAAGCGTGCCACGACTGAGATCGATCCGTCGTCGCGACTGCTTGGCCACGTCGGCTTTCCGGTGGTCACCTCAGCTCACCAGCCGGTAGGTTGCACGTGCGTTGAAGGCGCTCCATTTCACGACGGTGTAGGCGCCAGGTAGCACCTCATCGGCCGTCATGATGCCATCCGTTACTGCCTGCGAGATCCCACCAGTCAAGGTGATTCCGACGATTGCGGCCGGTCCGCCGATCGGATTGGCGATGGCGAACATCCCCGCCTCCGCCTTGCTGGTCGTCACCCAAAAAGCGTCACCGCCACCGATGCGCCGCGCGGCAGCGCGACTGATGCCATGTTCGACGATGTTCTTGGCGCTCGCGAGATCAGTTCCGTGGTAGAGCTCGTCGTCTTGGTTTTGCTCCCCATGGCTCGTGCAGTGCGTCTGAGCGCAAGCGTCTGCCGCGATCCCTGCGATCAGTAGTCCAGCGGCTGCACCAAGTCTCCCGGCCGAGATACCGCCAGTTCCCTCACCTGGCCGAGCGATGACGTCTTCAACCATGCCTCCGGAAGTGCTGGGTGTCGCGCACAGCCCGTTCGGATCGGCAGCAAGCACGGGATCGTCGTGCCCGTAGGCATACGCGAAGCCGGTTTGGTCGACGAGCGGGTCGACGGTGAGGAATTGCCCCGTCGCCGGGTCGTAGTAGCGGTTGATGAGGTAGCTGAGGCCTGTGGGGTCGGTGTAGCTGCCGGCGTAGCCGAAGGGTGTGTAGGTGGTGAGTCCGCCGGTTGTTTCGGGGTTGCCCCAGGCGTCGTAGGCGGTGGAGGCGGTGAGTGAGCCGGTGGAGCTGACGATGCCGCGGACGGAGCCGAGCGAGTCGGCGACGAGGTATTGGATCGTGCCGGTTGAGAGGTTGATCTGCTCGATCGGGGTGTTACTGCCGGCGTAGATGTAGGCGTTGTCGGAGTCCATGAGCAGCTGTGGGATCGAGCTGCTGGGGTCCCAGGTGAAGTTCTGGGTGGTTGCGGAGCCGCCGGTTGGTGTGCTGGTTTCGCTTTGGCGGAGACCGTCGCCGTCGTAGCTGGCGGTCGTCATGTCGGCGGCGGCGTTGTCGTAGCTGGTGAGCCGTTGGGCGCCGTTGTAGCTCGTGCTCACCGTCGTCGAGCCTCCGACGGATTCCTGGGTGCGTTCGCCGTCGGCGTCGTAGGTGTAGTCGGTCGTCGTTCCCGACAGGGTGGAGGAGGTGAGCTCGGAGGCGTCGTCGTAGCTACCGGTCGCGCCGGTCGGCAGGGTTGTGGCGTTGCCGGAGGCGTCGAAGGCGTAGCTGAGCGCGCCGCCGGAGCCGGGCGTCATCTGGGTGACGCGGCTCTGGGCGTCGTAGCTGTAGTCGGCTGGCGATCCTGCCCAGGAGGGTGTGTCGGTCTCGGCGGCGATCGCGCCGGAGGGGACGTCGCTGTAGGCGAACTGGAGTAGCGTCGAGCCGTTCCCGAGCGTGATCTGCGACGGGCTGTCGGTCGGGTCGTAGCTCGTGCTGATCGTGTCGCCGCTCGAGCCGAGTGAGAGCGAGTTCGGCAGCCCGTCGGCGGTGTTGCCGATCGTGACCGTGTTGCCGTTGAAGTCGGTAACGGCGTCGAGTTCGTCGGCGTTGTCGTAGCCGTAGGAGACGGTGTCGCTTGTCGCCCAGCTGGCGCCGGAGCCGAGTGGGTAGGTGATGCCGGTCGTCTTGCCGTCGGCGTTGTAGCTGTAGCTGACGGTGTTGCTGGCGCCGTTCTCGTACGAGGTCAGCTCGTTGAACGGGTCGTAGCCGTAGGTCGAGGTGCCGCTTCCGTCGGTCATCGAGAGCTTGTTGCCGTTGGCGTCGTAGATGTAGCTGACAGACGGCGCCGAGGAGCCCGAGTAGCTGGCCGAGGCGACCTGGTTGAGCGGCGTGTAGGTGTTCGTCGTCGTCACGCCGTTCGGGTCCTCGCTGGTCAGCAGGTTCCCGGCCGGGTCGTAGCTGTAGCTCGTCGTCTGGCCGCTCGAGGCCCAGGTCGTCGCCGGCCGCGTCTTCGAGACGAGCTCGCCGAGCGAGTCGTAGCTGTAGCCTGTCTGGTAGGCCGAACTCGTCTGGTACGGGGATGAGCTCGAGCAGGAGGCGACGCCGGAGGTGTTCCCGTCCGGCGGGACGGTCGCGGTCTTCTCGCCGTCGGGGTCGTAGCAGTAGCTCGTCGTCGAGGCCGCGGTCGTCCCCGCCCCCGTCGTCACCGCCAGCAGCTGCCCCGATTCGTCGTAGACGTAGTCGGTCACCTGGTTCGGCACTTTCGGCGAACGGAAGTGTCGCCGCGGTCAGCGCTGGCGGCGATGACCTTGACCGTGGCGCAGTTTGGGTGTTCGGGCGAGCGGCCGGCCGGTGGCACGAGGAGGCAAAGCTCGTCGGTGCTGACGAGGTCGGCCATGCGCTGTTCGGATCAGTGATTGCGATTTCAGCTAACGGCGCGACGATCGTTGCATGCGGGTGCGACGATCACTCGCTGGCGACGACCAGTCCGTCGTACGGCTATGGCGCGGTATGGGTGTTCCACCACGCCGCCAGCGGCTGGCACCAGCAGGGTCCAAAGCTCACAGCAACCGGCGATTCAGTAACCGGAGCCTTCGGCTACAGCGTGGCTATCTCAGGGAACGGGCGAACAATCGTCGCCGGAGGCGCATACGTCGACCACGCCAGAGGGGCGGTGTGGATCTTCGGCCATACCAGCGCCGGTTGGGTGCAACAAGCTCGCCTCACAGGAGCCGGAGAGACCACCGGGGACTCCCAGACGACAGTCAACCAGGGGTTCTTCGGAGACTCTGTCGCGATATCCGCGACGGGAAATGCACTCATAGTCGGCGCTTCGGGCCAGGACCGTAATCGAGGCGGGCTCTGGTTCTACACCCGTTCTCGTAGCGGTTGGCACCAACAAGGTCCGATCGTGATGATTTCCCCCCACGGCGAATCCGGGCACGCCGGATTCGGCGGTACCGTCACGCTCTCGACCGCCGGGAACGTCGCCCTAGTGCCACCGTGGGTTATGGAACGGTGTGGGTCTTCCATCACACCGCGAGCGGCTGGCACCAGGAAGGCCGAAAGCTCACGGGAACCGCTGACCCCGCAAACGACGACTTCGGCTCGGGTATAGCGATCTCAGAAAACGACCGGACAATCGTCGTCGGTGGCCCTAACGCCGCGGAAGGCAGAGGAGGAGTTTGGACGTATACACGCTCAGCGCAAGCATGACCGCTTCACGTACTCCTTGAACCTTTCGGCGAACTCGGGAATGCGTGGCAGTGCTGTTCTTCTGCCAACCTCGGGTCGAAGACGGGCGAGCTGCGGACGGAGCCATTGACCAACCCCGGGCCTTGTGAGCGTCAGCTCATAGCCCGGCAGTCAGCCCCACGCAACGAACTGTTGTGCTGAGTGGATCAAGCGGCGTTTCCGGCCCGACGGGCTAACAAGATAGGCCCCCCCTCCGGATCCGCTGCAATCAGAAGCTTGCTTGGCTGAGATGTACGCCACTAGTTGGCCGCCGCTGGACAACGTCGCAATCCAATCTACTGAAGGGGAGTACCGAGTACCTGAAATTGACACGACAAGAACAGGGCCGGCGCCACAGTACGAGCTGAGCTGAGCCGCGACGAAGTCGCCGCTGGGCGCGAGCCAAGCGGATTCAGGCCCGAGGACGTTCGGTATCGGCGATCCAATCTTCGTGAGTGCCCCGTCGGCTGCCACTGCGTCGGCCCCAACTCCCGTGTTGGTCGCGCAGACGGCGAGGATGCTTTGGTTACGAATGCCCGCCGGCAGACAAGCGTTGTTTTGGAAGCTCAAGCTAACAGCCCAACGCAGCGGCTTGTCGATAGTCCATCGCTGACCAGTGGCCAGGTCCATCGCGACCGTCGGTGTGATGAGAAGTCTGCCTTCTGCCACGATCGCGAACGTTGGGTGGAGCGAGTTTCCGCTGACCACCAGATGACCTAGATGATCTCGGACAGCGATTTGGTAGTAGGAACGGTCAAGAAGGCGGGTCCCAACGCTGATCGCGTAGCCGCCGACAAGTGGGACCTTCGCTAGATGCAAGACACGAAGGCCATTCCTTCCTAGTGTCCAACTGTGGTGTCGACCGTCGAGAAGGACAATCGACTGATCAACGTTCGCGAGCGCTTGTAGCCGACCACTGAACGGGCCGTAGGGGCCTTCACCGTGGGATCCGACCCCAAACCTTGGAAGTTGGCCAATAATGCTTCCGTTGAGACTCACGAAGAGAAGTCCCGTCCGCGTGTAGATGGCAATGCCTTGCGAGGGAAGTCTTGAAGCGAAGGGGTTCAGTACGGGGACTTCGGCACGCGCGTTTGTGGAGCTAAGCGAGGTAAGCATCAGAAGCGCCATAGCGACTACGGGGAGTGCCGCATACGGCTGAAACTTGGCTAGCTTCAAGTTTCTGCGTGAACTGCTTCGGATGTGAACTGGTTCGGCCGCGCATAACTTGAGACTGGCAACGTTGGATCGCCGCCGGGCGCATCCATCTGCTCGACACGCACAAAGTCGTATGGAGGAGACGTACCCTTCACAAACGTCTGGGGTGCGTCGACTATCTCGTTGTTCCCGATATAAATGGCGACATGTCGATAGTTGTCATAGAAGATCAAATCACCAGGCTGTAGACCGCCTGGCAGGTCATCGGGGCTGGGGACCTTCGTTTGAATTGCGCCGCGCTGGTTGTAGGTGTTGCCTCCGATCGACGGATCAACACCGCTGAAGGCGTAGTCAACGAGCCCCGAGCAGTCCAAACCAATATGAGTCGCCGTGAACTCGGCGGTTTCGTAGCCGGGATCAACCTGGCCGCCGCCAGAAGAGGGACCCGGCGTGGTCCCGTGCCCGCCGCCCCACACATACTGGGTGCCATAAGCACTGAGAGCACGTGCCACGACCGTCATGCGCTCATTTGCAATGTTCAGCGACATCGTGCCGTCGGTGACCGCCTTCTGGAGTAGCGTATGGGCCTGAGCAAGTGACTGATCGACCTTTTCTGCGTCGTAGTGCTGAGCCTGGAACTGCTTGCCAGGAACGTTCGTTGGGAACTCACTCTGAAATTGAGCCTCGAGCCCAGTCACTGACGGAACTTTGACGGAATCCGCAACTTTCGGAGGAGCCGGGAGAGTCAGCCAAGGGCTAGCGGGCGCCGCCGCCTTCATTGACCCCACGTTTGGGCCGTAGCCTCCCCTCGCATCGCTGCGGGCTGGCGGAGACAAGCCCGGGGACGCGGGTTGAATCCTAGTAAGGCCCGCGCGGGATGTTGGGCCGGCGTCGGAACCTCCTGGTTGGCCAGAGTTCCCATTGCCCACGGAAGGGGTCGTTGACGACCCCTCTGCGAAGGCTTGTGAAAACGTGGTGATGCTCCCGCTTTCGGTGGTGACAAGTGTCGAGGCTGGGATATCGGATTCGATGGCCTTCGGCACGTAAACGGGCGTCTTGCCGGGTGTCGCGATCGATTGGGCTTCGATTGCTTGGGCGACTTTCGTGCTTGAGCCTCCGGGTACGTAGCCTTGCGGGTTGTAAGCAACGGTGGTCGACGACGGTTGGGTCGGAGCAGGAGCCGTCGGCGCTGTTGGCTGCTCTTGCGCGGGCGGAGCTCCGGTCGTATTTTTCGCCCCTTGGTCATCTGTCGCCGCTGGCGTCGGCTGCGTCGCCGCCGGTGTGGCCGGAGGCGGCGCAACTGGCGTTTCTATCTCGATGGTCGAACCCGTTGTCTCTTTCGCCGTTTGTGCCGCTGTTGATGAAGACTTTGAAGCCGTCGTAGGCTGAATGGCAACGGTTTTTGCGTTCGATGTTTTTGGTTTCGATCCGCCATCGGTGTCTTCGACTGGCATTCCGGTGTCCTAGCTTGTCGGTCTCGACTCGAGCGCTTGGGCGTTCGCTTTATTCATGTTTTGATGATGAAGTTGACGATCATGTAGGAAGGTGAGTCGTTTGCGGTGCCGGAGGCGTTTTGTTGTTCTTGGCGAGCTCCAGATTGCCATTCGGAGCTAGTCCGATCTCCCATGACGGATCCGAGAGTCCAGCTGTCGTCGTAACCAGGCCGTACGGCGTTGTCACCGTGCTCACGGTCACCTGCTGGTGGAGCGGAATGACTACAGAGAGGGTTGTGGCGGCGGCAGGGCTCGCCGCTGTAGCCGATTGCGCGGGCTGAGTGTTGGAGGGCGGCGGGTTATCGGCCGGCGTCGCCGGCGTAGTAGGTGTGAGAGTGGGCGTCCCCGCGGCGTAATAGCCCTTTCCGCTCGTGAACCCGAGTGTTTGCCCAGGCTGAAGGGGGACGTCGGCTGCATAGGTGTAGTAGGTCGTTCCGTATCCACCACTTGAAGCGGCATCAGAAACGGGTTGCCCTGCAGCCGGTGTCGGTTGAGTCGCCGCCGGTGTTGCCGGAGCAGGAGCGGGTGCGGGAGTAGGGGAAGTTGGCGTCCCCGCGGCGTAGTAACCGTTCCCGCTCGTGAACCCGAGTGTTTGCCCAGGCTGAAGGGGGACGTCGGCCGCATAGGTGTAGTAGGTCGTTCCGTATCCGCCGCTGGAAGCCGCATCGGAAACGGGTTGCGCCGCAGCCGGTGTCGGTTGAGTCGCCGCCGGTGTTGCCGGAGCAGGAGCAGGGGTTGGCGGGGACGGGGTTGCCGCGGGCTGGGGTTGCGTGGATACGGGTGTCACGGTTGAGCCGCCCCCCTGGCCGTGGCCGTGTTCGGAAACGAGTTGCGGTCCGGTTGGACTTGGTGTTCCGGTGACGTAGTAGCCCTTCCCGGATGTGAAATCAACCTTCTGACCGGGCTTGGCAGCTGCAAGTGCGTCTTCGTAGTAGGTGTAGTACTGAGCCATGCGTTCTCGTCAGTCGTTTCGTTAGGTCTTTGGATCTCCGTCAGGTTTTGATGATGTAGTTGATGACGATGTACGCGGGTGCGTCGTTGGCGGTGCCCGCGGCGCCGATCGTGCCGGAAAGACTGACGGTGCCGCTAATCGAAGGATTTGAGGTCGCCCGATGCGGTTGGCGGAGGTGATGGCGCCGCTGCCGAGGTCTCGATCTCCTTCGTTGATCCAGTTGTCTCTTTCGCCGTCTGAGCCGCCGTCGGCGAGGACTTGCTCGCTGGCGCTGGCTGAGTGGCTGCGGATTTCGCGTTCGTAGTTTTCGGTGCGGATCCACCGCCGGTGTCTTCAACAGGCATGTCGTTTGAGCGTTGTTTGGGTGATCAGGTCTTGATGATGTAGTTGATGACGATGTAGGCGGGTGCGTCGTTGGCTGTGCCGGCCGCGCCGATGGTCCCGGTGAGCGAGACGGATCCGCTGATTGCAGGATTTGATGTAGGGTTGCCGACACTGGGGCTTAGACTGATCCACGGAGGCGCACCACTCGGCGTATCTTCATTTACTGCTGTGATGTATTCGCCATACCAGCCCCCATTAGGCCCACCCCCATAAGCCATGACGTCATAGGGGTAAGTACCGCTGCCCGAGGAGCCATTGCTCACGTAGACGTCGCCGCTGATAGATGCGCTATGTTCATGGTCTGGGAGCGTCAGGCTGTTGCCGATCGTCAGTCCGTTGGTGTGTGGGTGTTTCGGGCGCCGGTTTGCAAGCGTTGAGCCTTCGCTATTGCCAAGGCCCGAGACGTCGGTGTGTCCGCCGGATGCGGCATAGCCGACTGGTGTGCGTCCGCGGATGTCGGGGATGTTGAAGGTGGTTGATCCATCGCCGGAACCGTAGAGCGTTCCGACGACCGCGAAGAGATCTGAGTAGATCGTGCGTGATATGGCACTGCCGTCGCAGATCAGCCAGTCCGAGTTTGGTGCGGAGCTTCCGCCGTAGGCCTGGATGATCCCGGTCGGTACGACGATCTGGGCGGTGCTGAGTGCGTCCCAGCCTTGGCTGCTCGTGATGTTGCTCGTCTTGACGTAGATCGTGCCGGAGCCGCCGGTCGTGTCTCTGCGTAGGTAGGCCGACCCCTGTGGCGCGTATACGGCGCCTTGTGGTGATCCGTCGCCGTGGAGCAGCTGAGGCGTTCCGGTCGGCCGCGGGAACACCGGGGGCGGACTGCTGACCTGGATCTTGTTCGCAACGTAATAGTTGTTGAGTGCCGCCGCGACGGAGTCGTCGTTGAGGTAGAGCGATTCGTTGGTGGTGATGTCAACGACGAGGGTTTGGCCGATTCCTGCGGGCAGGAGGAGTGGTCCGAACCAGATGGAGTCGGTGGTGTTGTTGGTGACGGTCATGTCTGTCATCGGGAACTCCTTCGTCCTTCGATCCGGGGCAGGTTTTGAGCGTTCACAGCAGTTCGGCGAACGCCGCAAGCCGACGGATCGAAAGACTTGAGTTCGCGGCTCCATGGATCGCGGTGACGTCTAGGTATCGGTCCGCGGTGGTATCGATGCTCTCAACGGAACTGAGGATCACACGCCGATCGGTGATCGCGCCGATGATGCCCGCGATTGATCCTGTGGTCGGCGTGCCGCCGCCCCAAGAGGGACCCACTCCTTCGAGGATGTTGCTGTTGGTCGCGCCGATGTTCGCCAGGACTACGTCGATCGGGACCGGGTAGCGCGTCGCGTTTGACGCGATCGAACTAACGGCATCGCCATAGAAGACGGTGCCGCCGAAGATGATCTTGATCGTGCAGGTCTGGTTGCTTCCCGTACTGTTGAGGTAGTCGAGAAGCAGGCTCAACCGGACCCCCGCCGTAGCGCTCATCGTTCCGCCAGGAATCTTGAAGCCCGTCGTGCTGGAGGCAGCCGCCCCGGAGATCAGCGACGTCTCGGTCGTCGAGTTGTTGAGGTCGAATGTCCCAGTAACGCGGCCGACCATCCCGCTCCCAAACGCCTCCCAACCGGTGCTGATGCTGACACCCGTCGTCTTTGCGTACAGGGCGTTCCCGGCCCCAGTGTTGTCGCGGCGCATATAGGCGGATCCCTGCGCCGCATAGACGCCGCCGTCTGGGGAGCCGCTTCCGTGAAGCAACTGCGGGGTTCCAGTCGGACGCGGGAACGGCACCGGCGGGTTCGAAACCGTGATGAAGCCAGCGCTATAGACGTTGTTGAGTGCATCAGCTACCGCGTCGTTCGTCAGGTAAAGCGAAGCGTTCGTTGTGATGTCGACGACGAGCGTCTGCCCGCTCCCGCCGACGAGGTGCATTGGACCGAACCAGTAATCGTCGTCGGTCTGGTTGGTCACCGTCATATCAGTCACTTGTGGAAGCCCCCTGTGCTCGTCGTTTTACGAAGCCAATGCCCGCATCCCACCCAATCGCGGAGGCGACCAAGACACGCGCCGGCGATCGCACGTCGATGCCACGCACCGTCGCCAAGACATGCGAGTGCAGGCGTAGAGCGCGCAAGAACGCATACGCAGAGATGGCGATCCCCCTTTAGACGCAACTCAGCGGGCCGCACCTGCCGAAACCGGCCCCTTTGACAACCTGCGACCTATTGAGTCGTCAAACGAGTCCTAAACCATTTGATGCCTGCTGTCAACAACACAGAATGTAAATCCATTGACTACACGCTGCGACCGACTGTCCTACTTCACGATCCACGCAGCCTGGCGGCTGAGCGAGTGCATCCGTGGCTGTGCTGAGCAGGCTTGCTGAGTCCATCGCACGGCCCGGAGTAACCTACGTCCCGAGCCACGGCGGGGCCGGTCCGAAGTCCGAGGCGATGTCGTAGTCGAAGACCTCGAGCGTGTAGGGGCCGAGCGACACAGCAGCCTCGGTCCCGCCGAGTCGGTTTCCCGGGTCGATCCCGTAGCGCGGATCGGCGATCAGGAAGCTCTGGGTGTTCGGCTTCGGTTTGTACCAGCTGCTGATCGTGTTGAATGGGAACTTGCAGACGCCGTGTGGGGCGTTGCATGCGTCGACGGGGTAGATCTTCAGCTTCCCTTGCAAGAGGCCCGCGAGCTTGCCCGCGTCCCAGTACTGGGCATAGCCGTATGTCAGTCCCTGGCTCTGCGCGTAGGCGAGGAGGAGCGACGCGAAGTGCCGGTCGACGTCGTTCGGACGGAGGTCACGTGCCGAGAGCGAGACCAGGCTTCCGGTCACGACGACGCAGGCGGCGGCGAATGCGAGCCATCGCTGCCATGGTCGTTCTGCCACGCTGACCGCGACGACAACGGTGAGGCCGTATGCCAGCGGGAGCAGATAGCGGGCGCCGTGATCTTGCGCGACGCTCGTGAGCACGAACGCGGCGGCCGTCAAGGTTGCCGACAGCAGCCAGAACGTGAGCAATGCAGCGCGTGTTCCGAAGGAGTCTAAGCCCTCGCGGTGACCTCGTTCGATGCGATGGAATGCTTGCGACGTCCAGCTTCGCGCCTCCCTGGCGGCGACGACGACGCCGCCGGCGACGACCACCGCGCATCCGAGCGTCAGCAGCGCGCGGGGACCGAGTGGGGATCCGCCGAAGTCGCCGTTGAAGAGGTCCGCGAGCGACTCGGCGAGGCCGACGACATTCGGCACGATCCGGTCCCACGTTGCGAACTTGATCGGCAGATAAACGGGGTGGACGTGTTGTGTGCGCATCGCCCAGACGACGATCCGCGAGCCGGCGAGGGCGAGTACGCCGACTCCAACGGTTGTGACGGCGAGACGACGGCCGGTGGTGCGGGGCAACAGGAACGCGAGCACGAGTCCTGTGAGGACGAAGGGGGCGACTCCGGAGACGAACAGGAGCTCGTCGGATGCGGCGCCCGATGCCGTCAGGGCTGCGACGACGGCTCCGAGCGCCAGATGGCGGACGCGACCGCCGACGAGTCCCTCGCGTCGCACGAGCAGCACGAGGTACGTGCCGAGGACGCAAACGATCGCCGCAGAGGCGCCGTGCCTGGCCCATTCGAACTGCAAGGAGAGCAGGATCGGGCCGGCGCACGTGAGCAGGAAAGCGACGAGCAAGCCCGCCGTGCGACCGGCGGCCCGGATCGTGCTCCAGACGACGAGCGCGATCGCTGCGAGCGACACGAACCACGGGCCGACCTCCCAGAGTTGCCAGTGGTAGGGCACCCAGCTCGTCAGGAGCTCGGCCCAGAGGCCGGTGAACCAGCCGCCGAAGCCGACGACGACGTCGGCGTGGTTCGGTGCGGAGGGGTAGAGCTGGCCGATCAGCGGCAGGGAGACCGCGTCGCTGTCGGTGTACATCCCGGCGACGACATCGCCGAAGGTGGCGAGCAGCAGAGCGAGAAACGCACCGGCGAGAAGCAACGGCACCAAAGCCGCGGCACGTGACGGACGCATCGTGATCGCCTGGCGCACGCGATTTCCGAAACCGGTTCGCTTCGCGGCGAACACGCTCATGTTTGTGACACCTCTGCCAGGTTTCGGCCGCGATCTTGTGTCACGCCCGCCGACCACCGACGGCCTTCTGGTGCTTGGAGGACTGAGGCGAGTATCCCGACGAGCCCAACGAAGAGCATGAATTGGGCGATGACGACAAACAGTAGTTGCGTTGCGGCCGGCCCGACTGCTGTCAGCCCATTCCATCTCGCAAGGGCAGCGCCGATCACGGGCACACCCTTCCACGCTGGTTCGAGCCTCACCTCGGCCGCGGTGATCCCAGCCGCTTCTAGATCGCCGCGCGTAGCCGAGACGACGCCAGCCGGAGCAAGCTCATCAAGGCGAAGCACCATCCCATCCGTATCTCCGGGCCCGCGCAGCTCTCGCGTCGCAAGACCACACAACGGGCAGAACAACACCAACCCCGCCGGCCTCCTCGACATGAGGCATGCGAACGGGTCGACGTCCACCGGACAAGACCCCACGCCGTAAATGACCACGGGGCCATCCTAGGCCGAACCGCGTGCGCAGCTCGGAGGCCATTCCCGCGCGCTGGCGCAAGCGACGGGCCTACCCTCCGGTCAATGCACGACCTGCCAGACCTGGTAGCCGCTCCTGAAGCGCCCAACGAAGAGCCCGACACGCTTACGCTGAAAGATGAACACCATCAAACCCGCTGACGCCGCCCGATTCCAGCAACTCGACTCCACGAAAACCGGGGTAGATCACCGGAGCGCTTGGCCGACCCTCTCCGTCAGGGCAGAAACCCGCGTCGGCGCACAGGAATGGCTGATTACGTCAACTCAGTAGCGCGTCTCACATGCACCCGCATGACCCGTCCGGGCGACGGCGTAGCCTCGGCGGCTGTGGATTCCACGCAGGCCCTCGCCATCGTCAGCACGGTTCCCGGCACTACCGGGACCCTCTGGGCGCTCTTCCTGAGCGTTGTGTGCGCGCGCGTGGCCCGGCGATCTCTGGGCCCCTTAGTTGGCGGAGCCAACGCGATCCATGCTCGACACATTCGCCGCCGCGTCAATCGGCGCTCGGGCTCACCAGCCGTGATCGCTACATGGCCGGCTAGCGAAGTGCCGCCCTGAGCAGCTCGTCATCTAGATCCTCGGCCTTCGCCTTGACGCCGGTGAGACGGCGCGACGACCGCACTTCGACCCCGTGCTCCTCCCTCGTCGTGAGTGACTCCGGAGCGGTTCCGAGCACGCCGCCGGCTCGGGCGAGGGTTCCATCGAGCTCGGGATTCACAACCACGATCCGCGTCGTTGGGCGCGTCTGACGCAGAAGGTCGTTGAAATGCTCGTCGGCAACCGCGAATGAGTACCCGACGATGATTATTTGATCCGCCTGCTGCAGGAGCGTGTCTGCGTGCGCCCACGTTCGTAGCTGCTCACGGGACATGACGGGCTTGAAGCTGATCGGCGGCACGATGGCGGGTATATCGAGCTGAGGTGCGTTGTTCACGTCAAGCCTAAGCCCTTCGAAGAATGAAACGAGGCGTTCGGAGCTCGGCGCTCCTCGAAGCTTCGGGTCGTCGCCAACCGTCCGGCGGTCGTCAACACGAAGATACCGGTCGAGGCGACCATGGAAGAACGTTGGCCCGGCGCCCGTGGTGCTCACAAAGAAGTCGGTGTAGTTGAACGTAACAACCGCCCCACCGAGCCGAGGAAGGCGCGAATAGATGGATCGCTCAGGAGCCGGGTGTCCGACGGACTTCAACCAGAGGAACGCCCACAAGATCCAAGCCAAATAGAGAAAGGTCTTCTGCTCGGATGATGCTCGCGCAAGCGTGAAGAGCGTGAAGTGTGTGGAGAGCAACTCCTCGATGTTCGACACGGAGAGGATGAATTGCTCGAGAAGCTCCCGCTCCTTCGGCGTGTACTCCTGACTTCTGATCAATGCCTGATGAAACGCGGCTCGCAGACCCGCGGCGGGAAGTTGAGAGAGCGTGATCTTGGTCGGATCGATGATTGGTTCCGCCTCTCCGACTTCCGCCCGCTCGCCAGCCAGACGGACCAACGCCTTCAGGCTCTCCCCCGTGAGCTGATTGTTCACCGCCATCGTGCATAGGTGGTCGATGACGTCTCCCAGTGGCGCCATTTCCCGGTCCTGCTTCAGCTTCGCGGCGACACCGCGCCAAGTCGGGCCACGGTCGTCGGCGTCGGCAAAGAGATCGGCCACTAGCGTCTCGGCCTTGCCGGCGGCGAAGTGGTCGAAAGTGAAGCGCAGGTAGGGGAGCCGCTTGCGAAGCGCCGCGTTCATCTCGGCGCCCTCACCTTTGACGAACGCGGCGAGTTGGGGAAGAAGATCAGCGACGACCGGCAACCCGCAGGCGACGTCAGCGCCGGCACCGAGAACGAACACCCGTCGGCTGGCTGAGGTGACAGGTTCCGCGGCGCCCGTAGCGGCACGCGCAACAGCTCCCCTCACGGCCGAGGAGGTCTTGGACTTCGCGCCGGGCTTTCTTCGTCTCGCGGACAAGTCCGGCTTAGCAAAGCGCACCCGGGTGCCAGCGGTCAACACCGGCCAGACCCGGAAGGCGCGAGTGCGCCGTCGGCAGAAGGACGACGCCGCGTCTGGCAGGAACGACCCTAGGAGCCGGGCTCTCGCTCGCCAGAATGGGCAGGCTGCGAGGCTCGCTCTCCCCTACGACGCCGCACCATCAAGTCAAGGCACCGGCCGCGAGCGAGCGAACGTCCGAATCTGCGTCCGTTGTGGAACTGAGCGGACATCAGCCTGTTACGTATGCCTTGTGCGGCAAGCGGAGCGTCGGCGATGATCGGCCCGTGCCAGGAGATGATCTCACGGAGGCCGCTCTGCGTGATGTCGCTTGGTATGAAGAGCAGGACGAGTTTCACTACCAGCTCGGGCAGGAGCTGAGGCGGCAAGTTTCCCCCGACCGCTGGAAAGCGGCGAGCACCGGGGAACGGAAGGCTCTCGTCGATGAAGCGGCCGCACTAATGGCGTTGGCGATGGGAATCATTCGAGAGGCCCCAATCGCATGGGTCGTCAACCTCACGGGCGCCCTTGAATACTGCAACGACTGCGGCGCGATACACATTCGGCGCGAGCATCTCGATCTCGCCGAACCGGCGGCGCTCTTCGCGGGGCTCGCCTCAGAGCTCCGACACGCATGGCAGATGGACGTCATCCAGGGGCGCCGTCAACACCCGCTTGGGAACGCTTCGAAAAGCGCGTGGCAACAAGCGCTTGCTTCCTACGACGCCGATGACACCGTGGAATACACATCGAATCGGCTCGAGACGGACGCCGAGCGCGCGCAGGTGTATGTAGGTGCCGGCTACGTCGGCGAGCCGAAGCCGCCCTAGTCGCCTACACAGGTCCAACGCGCCGTTGACGCCCACCTCGAACCGTTGACCTCACCTTGACGCGATGGCTCTCACTTGACAGAGGAGGATGGCTGATCCGGCTTAGTCCTGCTTGTTCTGCTTTAAGGCCCGTTGCTGCTGGACGAGCATCGCCTGCATCGTCGCGAGCTGCTGCTTCTGCAAATGCTCCTGCTTCCGATGACTTCGTCGCACGAGCCGGAAGGGAAACGTAAAGACTCCGAACAAACCAAAGATGATGACGTACCAGACGGCGATGATCGCGTACATGCTTGTCAAGAACAGCAGCACGGCAACGACGGCAAGCGATGCCTTCCACCAGTTATCACCAACAAGACGGACCCACGCCGTCCCCCGCCGTGTGATGCCGACAAAACTCATCGGCGACGCGTAGGTTTGCTTCCGCATGATCGGGACGTCAGGGACGATCCCTGCCGCCGTTGGTTCGGCAGGCACGTGGCTCTGCGGAACCACCAGATCGTCTGTCACCGCCACTCCTCTCGGATAGGGCGTAGGCTGAAATCGCCCACCGTCAACACGCGATTCTGAACGTGTGGCGTGCCGACTTCAAGCGAGCGAACAGAAGCTGACCCCGAGGACCGGCTCGCGCCCAATACCGCCTCCTGAGCGGATTCTGTCCAGGGCGCCACGGGATCGGGCAAGACGGTCTTGGCCCAAGCGGATCTCCGAGGCAAAGGAGCGCGGACGATGGAACTCCTGGCTTCTACGTCTTTTCAGTGCAGTGCGAAGAAGACGTGATTGCTGCTGAGGAAGGGTGTGAAGTAGAGAATGAGACTTGCGGCGTCGGAGCTTGCGATGTCCCAGCAGAGATTGCCCGTGATCGTGCCTCCGGTAAAGACATCTTGGCTCTGGTCGAGCTCGTTGGGAACAACACCGCAGGAGTTCCCGAACGATGTGTAGCCAGTGTTGGCGGCACCGACTGTGCCGAGGCTGGTCACGATGTCGGTCACGTTTGATGAGTTCGACCCTTTGTAGGTCATCGTGAAGTTGACCATGAAGAACTGGTCCCCAGACGCGGGTGGCGAGTTAAATTGATTTGTTGCCAGAACTTGGGCTGTCGCGTCTGGCGTGACGCTGTTGACTTGGAACGTCCAACCTTTCGACAACGTGTCTGAGTCTGGCACGACGTAGGCTTGCCCGATCGGGATCGGGCTGTTGCGCGATCCGATCGTGGAAGTCGACACTGGTGTTGTCGTCGTGGTCGGGGATGGCGTCTGGCTTTGACTACTCGCGCTGGCGCCGCCACCTTCGATCGTTTGTAGATGTTTGATCGCGAAGTTGAGCAGCGAGACCGTACCGGGCACATCGCCGCTTGTGGGGTTCGCGAGTGACTCGGTGGTCGCCATCACAACAACGTTCCCGTCCAGCGCGAGACCGGACGACACTCCGTCAGTGACGGTCGCCCCGAAGGCGTTCTTTCCGGTCACCGATCCGCCGAAGAGCTTGCTTGGCAGGTGAATCCCCGGCACCACGCCAACCTTCTTCACTGTGGAACTCACCAACGCCGACGCCGGCACATAGCGCAGCCCAGGCCAGGAGAGCGAGGCCGCGGCGCTGGTACGAAAGACGTAGTAGCTGATGCTCGCGTCCGGCGTGAGCGAGATCCCAACCGCTCCGGTCACCGGCAGACGGTTATGGGGCAGCGTGCCGTTTGTCGCATCGAAGAATCCGGACGGAAGAGCCGAGTCACTAATCCGAGTCGTAAGCAGCGCCTGATAAAGACCGCCTGGCGACGAAGTAACCGCCGCTGCGTCAGCGACCTCGCCGGACGCAACCACGACGTAGACGAGGCACAGAGCCCCAGCCAACCGGAGCATCCCGGTCAGGTTCACGGACCGATGTTTGCGAGTTACCGACGCAAACGCAAGCGCAGAGGCAGGACGCACCGGGTCGAGCTGCCTGTGACAATCGAGTATTCCCAGCGTCTGGCACGGACGGTCGCAAATGCGACCTCGCTGCCGAGCGGTGTTTATCCATAACGCCTCTCTCAGGTGAAGAACGCACCGACTCACGCTGGCGAGCCTCGCTTAAGAAGGCGTCTCACATCTTCTCCTCACAGGGCTTCTTCGGCGTGACCTAGGTCATCCGCTACAGCTTCGACATTGCGCCATTCAGTCACGGAGTGAAGCTGTCGTGGGTTCGACCGCGCTGGCGATTTCCTCTTCGAGCTGGTCGAGTGTTCCCTTCAGGTCGTTCACGAGGGCATTGAGGTGCCCGGTGGCGTGGTCGATCGCCGTTTTGGCCTGCGTGTGGTCACCCTTGATCGCGGTTGCCGTTTTCAGTGTCAAGCGGGCCGACTCGATCAGGGACTGCACACGTGCTGGGTCGATGGCCTCGGAATCTTCCGTCTCTTCGCGGCGGGCTGTCCATCGGGCCCAGAGGCAAGCGAGGCGTAGCGCGCTCGCGTCGAGTTCCTCCTTGTCAAGCACGACGAGCGCCTTACAGTCGAACGGAAGGAAGGGTTCTGCGGCCGGGCAGACACCCTGGCTTGCGAAGACCATCACGCTTGCGCCGGCGTCGCGGTTTCGCATCGCAGCGTCCAGCTCGTCGAGTGCCTTCTTCAGCGTCATCGACTTGTCCTTGGCCTCGACGACGTAGCGGACGGTTCGGCCGGGCGTCTCTGCCGGGTTAACCGTAACGACGATATCGCCGACCTTTGTGCCCTCGTTGCCGCAGGCGTTCCCAACGTGCTCGGGCACGTCCTGTTGCGGAGTGACGATCGTAGTCAACTCGACCAACACAACATCCTCGAAATCGAAGCCCTTCACCGCCGTCTGCTCGCGGGCCTCCGCCACGGCCCCCTTGATCCCAAGCTGGGCCGTCAGCTCTTGGATCGCCTCGCCGATCTTGTCACTCCGCTCCTTGACCGTATCCACGATCTGCGAGCGCCATTGGCCGAGCGGGCTCTCGTCGTCGTGCGGGTCAAGGAGCCGCCTGACGGCCTTGACCTGCTCCCTGCGCGCCTCCTCCAACACCTTCTCAAGCTTGGCGATCGCGCTCTTCTTGCTCGTCTCGTCGAACGTGTCGCCGAGCAAGGTGCCAACGCTCTCGAGCCAAGCACGCAGGGCAAGCGCGAGCTTGCCCTCCTCATCATCGAGCAGACTCGCGGCCGACTCATCCACGCGATTCGCGAAGTCGACGATCTTGCGGTCGAGATCACTCGTCATCTCCCCGAAGCGGTGGCCGACGAGCTCGGTATCGAGCGTCGCACCAGCAATCCGCAACACACGAGCCCCCATAGCCAGACAGCGATGCACCGCCACCTCGGCATCCTCAGCCTCGCGCACAAAGCTCACAACATCCGCGTCGGCCTCATGGAACTCCTGCAGAACCAGTTCGTCGTCGCCGACCTGAACGGTGATCAACTCGGCGGGCAATATCGTCGGCACTCGTCGGCCCTCCCATAGAAGAGAACGATCCGCCAGGCTTCACGGCCCCGAAAGGGCCAAGGCCGACCAGCGATCCAACAGCGACTCTACCCCTCCTGAGCTGAGCCTTCCACTATCGGCAACGGGCCGAAGGTGTAGGTCACTTTCCGGGTGCCGGCTACGTCCGGCGAGCTAGTCATAGTCCCGCGAGCCTGTAGAAGGTTTCTGCGGGCGATGTCGTCCGCACCGATCGTCACGATCTTCGTCGATGGCCGACCTTCGGCTAGTTCAGACGACCTCTTCAGCGGCGCCGAGCCTACCGCCGCTGATCGCGCGGCTCGGCCTGCACGACGAACTGCTGCTGACCGAGTACGAGGGCTTCGGAATGAGCGTGATCGGGCGGACGATCGCCCAGGCCAAGCAGGATCCCGGCCTGGCACGGCTCGCCCGCGACCGCTACGGCGTCGAAGTGCTAATCGACCCCGACACCTGGCGGAACCAGCAACCGGTTAGCGAGCGGACGAAGGGATTCCAGAAGGCGAGCTTCGCCATCGGAGGGATCCTTGACCTCAACACGCGAACACTCAGCGTGTCTGAGCTGTCGACCTACGTGCGCCTGACGCTCCAGGATCTGGCGGAGATGCGCGCGACGATCTCGGTCGCTCCTTACCACCTCGGCGGCGGTCCGGACTGCCCGATCCGATCGACAGATCTGCGGCTTGCGCGCCGGGCGGCGATGGCTTTCCGGTCGCTTCGCCTGAACGAGCCGCGAAGCGGCGAGCCGTTCCCCGTTGAGCGCCGCCTCTACGCCGGGATCGCGATTCGCCCTGGCGACCTGCTCGACCCGACGGCGCGGCAGATGCTCGTCCATCTCTACTGCGCGGTGGAGGTGTCCGGATACCTGGTCAAGATCGTCGGCCTCTCCGAGGACACTCCGCTAGATCAGGTCACGGCGGCGGCCGACTTCGTCTTCAGCCTCTACCTTCGCAGCGGTCGCGACGTAGCGCTCGGCGGCGGGAAGAACCTGGCGCATGCATTCGTCGCGTCCGGGCTTCCGGCGGCGATGCTCGGAATCGCTGAAGGCGAGGTCTTCCACGCGAGCAGCGGCGGCCGCAACCAAGGTGGGAAGCCCATCTACTGCTCGGCGCTTTGGCGGAGCGTCCGCCCCTCCACGCCAGGCGCGACGCTTCGGGCGGAGATCCTCTTCGAGAAGAACCCTTGCGACTGCGGGCATCACAAGCCGAAGCGGCTGCCGAGCAGCCAGCACGAATTGAAGCTGCACACCCTGACGAAGCGGCAACATGACTTTGGCACCGTCTCAGAATGGGCCGAGTCGGCGGCGGAACGGCGGATGCAAGCGAAGGTGCGCGAACTCGATGCCGTCGCCGAAGCAGCCGGTTATCCCGCAACCAGCGATGCGTTCGCAGCAGTAGTGCGAGCCGCCACTCGGGCGCGGCGTCGGGTGAGCGGCGCAGGCGAGCAGGAAGACGAGTAGCTACTTCACGGCTGCCGCGAGCAGTACCCGCAGCGCCCACTCGCGCATGAACTGACCATGCGTCGCCGCGGCCGTTTCCCAGCGAACCGCGTCGTCGAGCGCCTGAGACGAGAGATCTCTGAGCGGCAGCCGAGCGGCTGCATCGTGAAGACGCAGAGGAAGGATCAGATCGCGGCGCGCAAGTTGCGCATCGCTCTCCGGTTCGAATCCAAGCTCGCCTGTTCGCAACATGCGGATGTAAGAGGTGTTCATGCGGCCGGGCCCGCTTGCCGCTGCAATCTCTGACGCTCCAGCGAGGGCGGCGGTTGCCTGCCGCGGGTCGACTGCGCACTCGGCGACGTCGCAGCCGATCAGCGCGTGCTCAACGAGCAACGCGGCGAGTAGGTCGACCGGAAGTCGGCGCCGCCTCGCCTCGGTGCCGAGCACAGCGGCTACGGAGACGGCTCTCTCCGGGACAGGCTCCCACCAGTCCCCGGGGCGCCCAGCAGGCTCGGCGAAGAGCGGAGGGCGTGCCGGAATCGGAACGACGATAGCCATTAGAATATCATTGTAATGTACCGCCCAGGACGGATCCGCACCGACCGCTGGTACGAGGTCGCCCTGATCTGCCGCGATGAGCCGCGAACGATCCCGGCGATTGCCAGCCAGTTGCGCGTGCCGTCAGGCTCGATCCAGTCGATCGTCGACACGATGCAGCACGAACACCTCCTTGAGGAGGCGGATAGCGATGCCCGTGGCGTCGCCTTTAAGCTGACTCGGCGCGGCAGAACGGAGCTGCGCAAGGCGCAGACAGCCGAGGAGGTCGATCGGTTGATGCCTGCCGGTGAGCGCTTGGTCTTCATCACCGAGGACGGCCACGGCATCGCCGCGGAGGCGCTTGCTCAGCTCGCAGTCGATCCAAGCTTCCGTTGGGCGGCGCGAATCGACGGACCGGTGAAGTGGATCGTCTCCTTCGGCTCCGGCGACGCTGCCGCTGCAGATCGCGCTGCGAATGCGCTCGTCGACGCTGGCGCGCGCGCGGTGGTTGGTCGGGCGGACGCGGTGTTCAACCCGTTCCAGCTGGCGATCTACGCAGCAAAGGTTCACGGCGACAGACGCGCGGCAATCGACAAAGGCTAGGGAACCAGAAACTACGACTCGAGTGCGTCTCAGGCCTAAGTGCCAGTAGAACCAGCGCGTCGACGTAGACAGGTCGAGGTCAAGCGTCGACGTGCGTCAGCTGGCGTTCAAGCGCTGGGCGAACCGGTGCGAAGCGCTGGCGCATGGCGTGGCGATAGATCAGAAATCCGATTAGAACCGCGAATAGGCCCGGTATGAGCACGGAGGTAGAGAGCCCGCGAACCATGCCACCGCCGGTCGCCTTGCCAAGGGCTGCAAGACCGGAGCTGATGCCGGCGCCGCTGTAGCCAGGAACGCCAAGCGCGCCCACCAACGCAACCGTGCCGATGGTTCCAACGATCGCGCCTCCAACGGCGGCGTGGCGGCCGGAGCGACGTGCGCCTCGTTCGTGTTCCGGAAGCGTGGGTTTGTCCTTCAACGCGTAGCACATGACTCCTGATGCAAGGAGTCCTGAGGCGCCGCCGAGAACGGCGATCCCGCCAACCGCAGACCCGCCGACTGCGGCCAACCCTGACATGACGTTCGGTCCGCTTCGCACAGCTGCGGTTCCGACGCTGCCGACGAGTTCGATTCCAAGTGACGGCGCGATCGTCGTCGTTCCGACAAGAGTTGCACTTGCGATGCCGTTTTCAATCTGAGAACTCGAGCGACTGCCGGTCACACACCACGATGCGAAGTGCTCGCAGTTGTTAGTGAAGAAACCGTAGCCAGCCTTCCCTAGCCAAGATTCGGCTCGAGCGACGGCAACCTCTGGCTCTAGGCGCGAACCGTACTGTCGCACCTCAACCTTTCCGCCCTTAGCGAACTCGGCTAGCGAACGGTGCGTAACGATCGAGTCGCGCTTGGTAGGTGTCGCGGAGACGTATTCGATGACTGTTCCATCGCCAAGATCCACAGCGTGATGTGTGTAGAGGGTGACGCCGACGGACACACGTTTGTAGGTGCTCCGGCACACGTAGATGTGATCGCCGCGCGCCACGTTGCCTCTAATGATACCGGCCCCCACGTCAGCTCTAACTCGCAGGTCACCGCAGTTGTGAGGCGACAGAAGGCTGAGCAGCAGCGGGGACGAGGGGTCGACAAGAGCTACACCGCCGATCCAGACGGCCTCGGCGAGATCAGTCGAACGCCGGCGCGAACCGCTCGGCGATCGCCGCGACCTCGCTCGTCATGATGGCGAGCAGATCAACGATCGGGAATTCGTAGCCCTCGAGCGCGACAGCGAGACTGATGTCGAGCTCGATCCGGAAGTCGTCGCCATCGGTCTCGAGGGGCGCATCGCGGATCACTCGCTCGCCTTGGACCGTCCCCGGGTTCTGATCGAGACGCGGATAGCCACGATCGACGCTCCGCTCACGCGCGCCTGCGACCCCGCGACCTGCATTGCCGCCGTGTGGAGCAGACGGTGCTTGTCGCGATTCGCAACGTCGGCGAGAACGGCGAGCGGATGCCCTGACGCCTCCGCGCCGTCGTGGAAGGGCTGTAGCTCCGCGAATGTGTCGACTCGATCGGCTGGCACGCCTCGCAGGCGACTGGCAGCCTGACTGGCGTAGCCGTTCTCGCGTGTGACGATCGAGAACCGTGTCCGTATCCACCGGATCTGCCGGACGACGCTTCGGCGGTCGACTCAACCAGAGCTGGACACAGACGCGAACGCGGCCGTCGAAAACGGCCAGCGACCCACAACCGGCCCGGGAGCGCTACGCGCGCTGTTGGGCGCGTCTCCGCACGATGCGCGCTGGAACACGTGCCTTGCGCAATACATCACCGAAGTGGCTCGTAATGCCGACGTTCCCGACGAGGACCACTCCTTCGCCAGTGCCTTGAACGCGTTCGACGAGCCCACGAAGCGCTTCCAGTCCTTCTGTTACGTCGAACTCGTACTCAACCTCGACATCGCCCGGGAAGATCAAATCTCCACGCGAGGGAAGCTCACCCCGATGCAATTGCACGACCCAAGCTGATTGCCCATCGTGAACCCACTCAATCCGGACATTGCCAAGAGAACGTGCTGCAACACGCAGAAGCTCGCGTACATCACGTGTGACTTCGGCGGGCAAAGGCTCAGGTGGACGTTCGCCGAGCATGAATTCATCACCAAAACCACGGACGCCCTCGACGATCGAAGACGCGCTCGTCAGGCCCATGGCAGCGGCGCCAGAGTAGAGCGCATCTACCCCGTCCTGCGAAAGGACTGAAGCGAGGACGACCCCTTCAGGATCCTCTTGCGCAAAAAGGGCAAACGGATCGACCCACCGCCTCGTCGTCGTGAATAGCCCTGGTACCGGCTCCGGCGGCGCGGTTCGCAGCCATTTCTCGCCGGTCCCTGTCGAAACGCCGAAGCTGAACGGTGCGACACGCCGCGCAACAACCGTCGTCCGGGGTATTCGCAGGCCCACAGCATCGGCGATCAGGAGGCCGTAGGCTTTGTCTCCGATCAACCGCGAGAAATTGTTCGGCCACGCAAATGAAGCATGGAGCGTCAGCGCCTCCGTCTCTTCAAGCTCCCAGACGAGCGTATGCCCCTTCGCGATACCGCGCCTCCAAGGGTGAATGCTGAACTCAGTTCGAACCCTGTCGGGATATGGAAGCTCAGGGTCGAAGCCGTAGACGGTCGCCAGGACGCGCATCGCAACTTCTCGTGGCAGCGACGCCACACCCGGCTTCTCGACCGAACGCGGCGTGTCGTCGGGAGAAAACTCAACGACGCCGCCATAACTCACACCTGATACGCCGCCATCGGTCACAGCGACTGTCTCATTGATGATGGTGTATAAGCCTCCCGTTGCTAACCGACGGACGTTCGCCGTGACGTCCTCCGGATTCGTGATTCCGTAAATGAACTCATGCGCCTTCGGTTGGTGCGGATCGAACGCGCGGACGTTTACTGATTGTTCCGGCGCGCGCGCGAGCAAAACGGCAGCGCAGTCGTCAACAGTCGCCGGCTCCTCCCTCGGAGGATCCGAGACACACATGAACCTGACGGCGCAATTGAGTGGAGCGAAGCTTATGAACTGAGCGATGTTCGCTCGGCGAGCAAGGTCGGCAAGGATCGCATCTTTAAAGTGACCTTCGCTCCGATCGAAGGCTTCGAGACTCGCCACGCCGTTGATCGTATAACCGGCTTCGGCCACAGTCGAAAACGGCCGCTCAGCGGAAATTCGCCGCTTCTTCCGCAGCGATGCCGAGTCGCCGAGCTAACTCGATCGCCGCAAGATCGTTGAGGGACGCGAGGTACGTCGCTGCCGCAATCACATCATCGTCGCCGTCTCTGAAGCGAACTGGCACTTGGTCGGGCATGGCCACGAGCGCAGCGAGAAGCTGAGACATCACGTACTTCGCCTTCTCGTCCGCCCCGGCAACAGCAGCGCTCCGATAGTAGCGCTCGGTCAATGCGGCGAGCAAACTTTGAATCAGGCTCGCGAGCGCAGCTGGGGGCACAACCAACCTTTCCGCGCTCGCCCTCACGTCGGAGGGAGATCGGATGCCGTGCTCCTGAAGCAACTGATTTGAGTGCGCGCCAGTGTCTTGAATCAGTCGGTTGACAAGCGTCGCCACGACTCGCTTTCGAACTAGGGTCTCCCGCTCTTCATCTGGCCAGACGCGCGGGCGCGAACGCTCCCAAGCCTGCTCCGCCGCTTCGACTAGCGCAGTTATCGACGGAAGAGAATCAAGGTCATGCCATGTGACATACTCGCCCGCCACCGCATCGTCGAGGTCATGCGACAGGTATGCGAAAACGTCGGCGACATCGACGATCTGGGATTCCAGCCCTGCGTTAGGCGTACTCACAAACTCGCCAAAGGAGACCGGCTCATCAAACGGCGTTGAGTGACGCGCGATGCCTTCTCGCGCCGCGAATGTCAAATTCAGTCCTCGGAACGCCACGAATGCCACCTCGACGGTGTCCACAACGTCTAACGAGTGGACGTTGGCGTTCCAACCGTCGCGGCCATGCCGCCGCAATGCATCTCGAAGCCCGCGTTCTCCTGCATGTCCGAACGGTGGGTGCCCGAGATCGTGCGCAAGAGCAATGGCTTCGGCGAGGCTCTCATCACCTCCACAAAGACGCGCGAGTCCACGCGCGATCTGAGCGACTTCAAGGACATGATTGAGCCGGGTTCGGAAGATGCGAGACGGCTGCTGAGCCAGCAGACTCTGCACCTGAGTCTTGTATTGCAGCTCACGAAACGTCCCCGAATGGACGATCCGGTCGCGGTCGACCTCGTAGCTGGAGCGGCCGGAGTCAGTCTGATGCTGGTCGTGTCGCCGAGCGTTCCACGGCGCGGCGTCAACAGTCTTCGCGCCTATCTCAGCCACACCAGAACCAGATGATTCCGACGATCGCGAGCGTGGCCATCACAGACCGCTGCAACCAAGGGGTCACACGATCCCACTCGAAGCGCGCAAGCAGCCGAAGCAGCAGCGTGCCAAAGAGCGCAAACGTGACCGGCTCCCAATCGCGGTGCTTTAGAACAAGCCCTAGAACAGCTACAGCGATGAAAGGCATGTAGAAAAGGAACGCATCCCGGAGTCGCTCCGTCGTTTGCTTGTCGCCAGGAGGCACCGATCCGTGTACTTCCTCTCGTCGCACATCGGGAAAGTGCAGCCCCCAAAAGTAGGCGAAGTCGATGATCGGCATGACGGCGTACGTGATCAGAATTGCCGTTATGAGAACCCACCGCCCGTGAAGGCTGACGTGATTCAGCCGGCTTGCACCAAGAAGCGCGAGCGCTACAACAGTGAACTGGACAGCTGCACTCGCGGTACCGAACCGCCGAACCTTGTGCACTGCGCGCCGTGCCAATCGGTGCGTATCCGCATGAAGACTCCGCAGGTAGTGCTCGTACAACGCCTCCTCTCCATAGACGTCGCTCCAGTTTGGGTGCCTTGCGATCGCTGCGTAATACAGCAATGAGTGTTCATCGGCGGGCTCGTCATGCGGGTGTCTCAGAAAGAAGGGAAGAAACGAGGTTGGATCGAGCGATACCAGCGCGAGTGCGACTGAGAGCGCTACGCCGATGATGAAGCTCGCGAAGAAGTAGTCATCGATATGAACGCCGGTGTTGCCGAACGTTGGAAAGTCGGCATACGCCTTTTCATCCGACCGCGAGAAGATGTAAAGCGTGACTCCTGCCGTCGTCAAGAACGCAAGCGCCGTCAGGACACGGTTGATCTTGTCGTCTTCATGCTTCAGAAAAAGAAGAACTTCGTTGTAACTCTTGCCGAAGACCTTCTCCCGCACCTTGTTCGTAGGTCCCGGCTTGCGATCCTCTCCATCGACGGTGTTTGCCATGGGGCGCATCGTCGCGAATGCGCCGGACGCATGCCCTGATTCTCCCGCCAGTAATTCACGCTGCAGGCGGCATAGGTGGGAGTTCCGGGACGCCGAACTCGGCGAGAGCGCGTTCGACGCCTTCTCGATCGGGCATCCGGTAATACGCTCGGCGCCCGCCGCGCGTCGACTCACCGACTTTCTGCAGGAGTCCTTCGGCGGCAAGCATCCTCAACCCGCCGGGCTTCCAGCGGGGGTTACCGGTTCGCCGCGCCCACTCCTTGAGAACGTAGCCGCCGGCAAACACACCGCTTCCGTTTGCCTCAGCCCGAGCGGCCCAGATGCAGGCTGCCTGAAGAAGTCCAAGCCACTCGGGGCGATCAGTCGCGACCAACCTACGAACGGCATCGACGGTCGCCATAGTCTCTTTACTCATAAAGATCGATCTTATCAGCTCTATGCAATCCCCCATCCACTCCAAAACCTCGCTCCAGCCAGGAGCAGGCGACGCCACCACCTTCGGGCTCTAACGGCGCGCTCGAAATCAGTTCAGTCGATCTCACCGCGGAACCGCTCGATCCTGGTTAATGACGTTGGAACCAACGGCGCCGCACTCCGGCGTCGGAGCCGCACAGATACGTGGCTGCGCGTTCTACGCAGGGATCGAGGTTAGGAGCTCGCCGGCCGATAAGAAGCCGCATGGTTGCCGCGGCGTTGATCCGCCTTCGCTACCCGGCCGACTGCAGACGTTGCGGACGCCATCTCGCACCTGGCACGCGGGCAAGGTGGGATCGGGACTCGAAACGAGCGACCTGCTGCGCCTGCTTTGACTCTCCCGATCCACTCCCGGCGCTCAACCATGGGATTGCCGGCGCCTCGGCGGCGCGGGAATGGGCGCGGCGGAGCGCAAAACACGAACAACGGATCCGGGAAGCACATCCGAGGATCGGCGGACTGATCCTTGCTCTCGACGCTGAACCGCAGTCAACCACTGGGTGGGCGGTCGGTGCGCAAGGCGAGATCGAACTCGGGGCTCAGTTCGACACATACCGGAAGCACGGGATCGCTGTCCTTCATGACCGACGTATTCCACAGAGCCGGGCGAACATCGACCACCTCTTGATCTCAACTGCCGGCGTCTTCGTCGTAGACGCCAAGCGCTACCGTGGCAAGGTCGAACGACGCGACGTCGGCGGGCTCTTCCGGAGCGATGTTCGGCTATACGTCGACGGCCGCGACCGGACGAAAGTCGTGCGAGGGCTATGCCGACAGGTCGCAGCGGTTAAGGAAGCACTCGCACCAAGCGCCTACGCCAGGGTTCCAGTCACCCCCGTCGTGTGCTTCGTCGATGCCGAGTGGAACCTGTTTGCCCGCCCGATCGAAATCAACGGCGTGCAAATCGTCTGGCCCCGCGCGGTCTGGGATCTCGTGACCCGCACCGGCCCACTTTCCGCGGACGAGATCGCAAGCGTCGAGGCCACGTTGGCACGGATGCTGCGGCCTGCATGAGTCCCAGCGCGATCGCACGACCTATAACCACATCTTCAACAAGTGCAAGTCGACCGCCCGGTGATGGCCCCCGGTGCTCTGGGGCACTGGAAGCCCCAGCCGACTTGATCATTAGCTCCGGCGGCCCGGGGAAGGTGTTGCCCCGGGCCGTGGAGGGATGGCGAGTCCGGAACCGACCGTAATCGGCGCAATCAATTGTCTGGGTTGACGTTCAGGTTCTCGACGGTTACAGAACGGATGAAGTCAGCTCAACGGCGGCGAAATGCGAACCGAGCTTCCTCCTGAGAGCAGAACCGCTCTGGACTTAGGGCTGTGTGATCTCGATGGTGACCCAGCCGCCCTCAGTCGGGATGAGTTCGAGTGGGCGATCGGGCTGACCGTTGCCGTACAAGGCAGCAAATGCTTCGGTAATCGCATCGTTCAGGCGTGGCAGGAGGTCGGCGCAAAGCTCGCGTACCGCCGCATACGACCCGACACCTAGTCCGACCCGGAGGACGGTGATCAGTCGCTCCGGCGCGATCGCGCCGGTATCGCCGATCAGCGTTCCCTTCGGTACGACATGAATGCGACGGTGCTTCAGCTCTGCGTGCGCAACCACCTCGTTTCGCAAGTCAAGGATTCGCTTGTGATTGAAGTCGAGGCGCGGGTCGCCGAACCTGTGCCACTTCGCAGCTAAAGCCCCAACCGGCTTGTTGCTCGTGAACGGTCGCCCGTAGGTGATCACGACCGCTTCGTGAAGCGCCCAGTAGCGGGGTTCGTCTTCGATCGGTGGATCTGCGAGCGCGTAGTCGCAGAGCGAGAGCGCCTCGGTGAGATCGGCGCGAGCGAGAGCCAACCGGGCGAGGGTTCTTCTCCGACCCGCTTCGGCTGCGTTCGCGTTCGCCATCCGCCGCGATTCTGCCTACGAAACCTCCGACTCGAACACGTCCGCGCCGAACCGCACCACGCAGCGGCGAACCGCTTCGTTGGGTCTGAGTTAGCGGCGACTGTCGAAGACTGTCGCGCCGATCGAGACGGCCAGCTCTTCGATCGTGACTGCGCGCCGGTGCTCGGTCAGGGTGCGGGTGTGGCGGCGGTGTTGGTCGAGGGGTCCTTCGAGTCCGCGTGCGACCCTGTCGATTGGGAGCTGACCGGTGGGGGCGGTGAACGTCGCGGGTCGGGTCGGGAGTTTGGTGGCGTGGTTGATCGCCTGACTGAATGAGTCGACCTGGTCGTCGTAGCGGGTATTCGGAAAGCCGGCGGCCTCTTCGATGAAGGCGGCCACCCAGTCGGGGGCTTGGTAGCCGGCGGCGATCTCGGGGGCGGCGCGACCTGGGAGGTAGATGTTCCCGGCCTCGAGCGGGGCTGCGGCGGCGATCGCTCGGGTTTCTTTGTCGTGGGTGGCGTCGATGCCAATCACGCCGGTGAGTTCGCGTTTGAGCTGGCTGATGATCTCGTGGCCGTTCGCTGATTTCTCGATCAGGATCCGCTGCGCCGCGTGCGGCCAGCGCTCCTTCACCCATGCCGCCGTCTGTCGCATTGCCTGTTTGGTGCCTTCGAGTCCGACTTGGGCGCGGTAACTGCGCAGGAGGTAGCGGTCGGCGCGGTGGATCCCCCACACCTGCCCGACGACGTAGTCGGAGCTGGTCTTCGCCGTGAAGCTCGTGTCCCAGGAGCTGACGATGTGGTGGAAGCGCGGGAGCTGGCCGTTGGGGTCGTCGATCCAGCCGGGGTCGTAGAACCGCCACCACGCGCGCTTCAAGAGTTCTCCTTCGATCGCTGCGGGGCGTTGCTGGAGCTGCCCGGCACGCCGGTAGCTGCCCATCGTCTGTTCGATCTGGCGGAGCTGCTCGTCGGGGAAGTGCTCGGGCCAGAGCAGCTCGCTCTCTCTGGTGCGCGGGTCGCCGGCCCACGGGTACGGGTGCTGGCGTTCATAGCGAGCGGGGAGGCAGAGGTGAGTCCAGCCGTCGCGCTCGAGCAGGTGGCCTGCGAGATCTTCTTCGTGGAGACGCTGCATGACGACGACCTCGACGCCGGTGCGCGGGTTGTCGAAGCGGTAGCCGAAGCTGCCGTCGTGCCAGTCGATCACCCGGCGGCGCGCGCTCGCTGATCCGGCTTCTTCTGCTTTGTGCGGGTCGTCGGCGATCAGGATGTCGCCACCCTCGCCGGTTGCCTCACCGCCGACCGAGATCGCCACTCGCGCCCCGCCGGCGGTGTTCTCGTACCGGTTCGTCCGGTTCATGTCGTCCTTCAGCTCGAGCGCCGGCCAGCGCTCCTGGTACCAGGGTGAGAGGAGCAGGTCGCGGGTTTTGATCGCGAACCGCTCCGACAGCTCGCTCCCGTACGAGGCCGTCAGGAAGCGCAGGTGCGGCGAGTGCGTCCAGCACCACGCCGGCCACAACACCGACACAAGCAGCGACTTCATATGACGCGGCGGCAGGTTGATCAGCAGCCGATGGAGCTCGCCTCTGGTTGCGGCTTCGAGGTGCTCGCAGATCGCGTCGATATGCCAATTCGGACAGAAGATCGTGTTCGGTTCGATCATCTGCCAGGCAGCCTCGACGAACGCCCGCAGGCTCGCCTCGTACAGCGCGGTCTCTTCGGCGAAGCTCGTGCCGGCCCGCTTACGCTCGAGCGCTGCCCGAAGCTCCGGCAGCGATAGCTCGCTTGTGCTCATTCGTCGGTCGCCTTCTCCGTGAGCGCGATCAGCTGTTCGAGTTCGTTGACGGTGAGTTTGTCCGGGTCGAAGGCGGGGCCGGCGGTGATCTTGAAGCTGCCGTCGTCTGCGTTTGCGATCTCGTGCCGCTCCCGCCTTCCGTAGACCTTCGGAAGCCGGCGTTCGAGCCGCCAAGCCGCGGCATGCCAATCGGTCTTCGCCGCCTCGCCGACGATCAGCACATCACGGGCCTCCCACTCGGCAAGCGCCTGCTCGACTGCCTCGACGAAGCCTGCGTGCAACGGGTCGGCGTCGTGTGCGCGACCGAGCGCCATCCATCTGTAGTACGAACGCGGGCTGACGCGGCAGTAGCGGGCGGCAACCTCCGGACGGATCCCCGCCGCGACCGCGGTAGAGATCTGGTCCTGCACCGCCGGCGTGAGCTTCATCGGCGCGCCACTCTGGCTCGCGTGCCTACCGGCCACCGACGAACTCCGCGTACCGTGCGCGAACAAGGTCACAGCAGCGCGGGTCGATCTCCATCACGAGCGCGCGGCGGCCGGTCAGCTCGGCCGCGATCAGCGACGTGCCGCTGCCCCCGAACGCGTCGTAGACCCACTCGCCCGGCTCGAGGTGGTTCTCGATTGGCCGCGTGAACAACGCCACCGGCTTCTGCGTCGCATGGTCGACCTTCGTGTCGGTGGCGTCGCCGTTCCCGGCCGAGACCATCTTTGGGCTGGGTGCCCGCCAGATCGTCGCTTGGTTCCTTGTGCCGTACCAGGGCGCTGATGCGCCCTGCTTGATGGCGTACATGCAGGGTTCATGCGCCCAGTGGTAGGCCTGTCGCGAGAGGGCGAACGCACCTTTGTCCCAGACGAGCTGCTGGCGGACCTCGAACCCGGCCCGCTCGAGCCCGGCCTGCACGACGCATGCGTAGCGGGATGCGTGCCAGACGTAGGCGACGATCACGGACGGCATCAGCGCGAAGGCCTCACTCCAGTCGGCACGCTCGTCAGCGGCAAGGGAGGTGGTCTCGTGTGCTGGTGTCCTTGTGCCGCGCCGGCGGTTCAGGCCTGCGCGTTCACGCCACGTGTTGTCGAGCTCAACGCCGTAGGGAGGATCGGTCGCAATCAAAGTGGGCTCGGCATCTCCGACCAACAACCGGACGTGCTCCGGGTTGGTTGCATCCCCGCAGAGGAGGCGGTGCGGGCCGAGCTCGACGAGCTCACCGGGCATCGTTTTGGGCTTCTTCCGGTTGACGACCGGGAGGGCATCTGCGTCGCGGTCGCGAAACGCGAGCTTCCGTAGCAGCGCCTCGGTCTCTGCACGTGCGAAGCCGGTCAGATCGAGATCGCCGCCGGCGGCCTGCAGCTCGGCGAGCAGTTCGGCGACGAGATCGTCGTCGTTCTCACCGAACGACGCGTTATCGAGGAACATGATTCGTGCGGCCCGGGCGTCGTCGACATCCATGAACGCCGCCGGAATCGTTTCCCACCCCTCCGCGATCGCCGCCCTGACGCGCTGATTTCCCGCGAGCACCATGTTGTTACTGAGACGGACGATTACCGATCGCACCTCGAGCAACTCACGCTCGGCAACGATCGTCCGACGAAGCTGCCGAAACCGCGCCGACCTGATCGTCCTCGGATTGCGGTCATTCAGCTTCAACTGCGCGAGCGGCACCTCCTCCACCCTCAACATCAAACCCCCTTTTCTCCGAGTTTTACCAATAGTGACGCTGCGTCATCTCTCAAGTGTACGACGGCGGGCGGTCGGCGCTCCCGAACGTGCCGCTGCACGATCAGAAAACCCGAATAGACTCCGTGCTCTGGCCAGACCAAGAACCCCAGCCAAAGGGAAGAAGCCGCAGGCGGCCGGCGACATCGCCGAGCGGCTCGCGCCGCTCGCGAAGGCCTCGCCCGGCCGCTCACAGGGCCGAATCAGGACGCTTGCCGAGGCCCGGCAGGCGCTGAAGATCCCGCTCTCGGCTGGGCCTGCTGTGCTCGAGGCCTGGGGTGTGCCGGCCGATGGGCAGCTCGTCAGCTTCCCCGTCTCAGACGACAAGCAGCGCGAGCGTGTTGCTGAGTTCGCGTCTCTGCGCGTCCTGATCGGCCAGGGCCGTACCCTCGCTGCCGCCCCACGCGGCACCCGCCTGAAGAAGCGCCAGAAGAGCAATGCGCTCTGGGTCGTCTACGGCGCGATCGCCCTCACCGCCGACAACGCGCTCGTGCTCGCGACGCTCAACCTCGGCACCGCCTTCGACAGCCAACTGACGACCCCCGGCGACGATCCCGCCGCCGGGATCACGAGTGAGCTCCTCCGGCTGCTCAGCCCCGCCACCCTCCTCCGCGACGTGGTCGCACAACTCGAAGCCACCGAGGCCTGGAACCGGATCGCCGCACGCCTCGGCGCAGCCCCGATGCCGCCCGAACAGGAACGAGTTTTCGCAGACATCAAACAGGCAGAGAAAGGCCGCGGCCGACCCCCGATCCCCGACAACGAACTGATCGCGATTGCCATCAGCTACGCGGCCCTCTTCGCGCGCGGTGTCCGCCACCCCCATGCCGACCTCGCCGCCGAGTTCAACCTCAGCGAAGGCCAGATCCGCGACCGCATCTACAAAGCCCGCGACCGCGGCTACCTCGCCAAAACACAACGAGGCCGCGCCAGCGGACGCCTCGGCCCCAAACTCACCGCTGCCAAATCAGACAACGACCCGCCCAGCCAGAAAGCCCAATCAAAGACTCAGAAACCGGGCTAACCGCCGCCCTTTTAGGCACTGCCAAAACTGCCACGACCAGCCCAAGTCGCACACCGGATCGTCGCGAACCAGCTTCACAGACGACAAGTCCCAGCACATTTACCGATACTGCAGCGGCATGATCTCTCGGCTCGAAAACCGTTTCGGGCGGTTCCGTCCGACGAGGGTTCAAATCCCTCCCCCTCCGCTCTCAGTTCCGGGAATCCTGGAACTCAGAGCAGACCCGCCTGTCCGTAGCGGCAGGCTCGGAGGCAAGTCGCGGACACGCGCGCAAGGCAGCCCTGCGACTGCCCGACACATGCGCGCCGCGCGTGAGCACTTTTCCTGCGCCCGACGAACTGACCAGCGAGCGTGTCCGGTGACCTTGTGATTTGTGCCGGGCTTAACCGCAGAGTCGCGCCGGATTCAGATTTTGCGAAAGGCGACCACGGCACCGCGACCGTCCTGGAGAGGAACGGGGTCGGACGAGTACGCGACCGCGACCAGCGATCCGTCCTGTCGCACGAACCAGTCCTGCTCCACGAGGATCGTCTCGCCGCTGAGACGCGGTCGCAGCAGTGGGCACTCGATCGCGGGAAACGCGGTTCCGTCCTGCCGCAGGTAGTGAATCGTGTCGTGGCTCGGTCGGCCCAGGAGCTGTCGCTCATCCTCGTAGCCGAGGATCCGGACTGCGGCGGGATTCAGGAACCTGATCCGCCCCTGGGCATCGACGATGTAGAGAGCGTCTGTGCTCGCGGTGACGGCCGCGAGCACGGTGTCGGCGTCCCGCGACTGTGAACGCTCGGACGGCGAGAGAAGAGGATCTCCGAGTCTGCCCCGACCTCTGCCGGGCATTCGCGCGCCGGCGGTGGCCGGCTCGGCGGTAAGCGGGAGCTCGACCGAGATTCGCGTTCCGTGACCGGATGTGCTGTCGAGGGCGAATCTTCCCCCGAGCGCCTCGACCCGGTCGATCAGCCCGACGAGTCCGGATCCGGCGCTCGCCTCGGCGCCGCCGACGCCGTCGTCTTCGATCGTCGCCCGAACGCCGCTCCCGGATGTCCTCAGCGAGACCAAGATCTTGGATGCGTGCGCATGCTTGACGACATTGGTGATCGCTTCCGAGATCACGTAGTAGACGGCCGTTTCGATCGACTCCGACGGACGCTCGCTCAGGCTGAGGTCCAATTCGACCGGGATCGGGGATTGTCTGGCCAGCGCCCGCACAGATGGCCTCAGCCCCCCTTGTGAGAGCAGCGCCGGATGAAGCCCGCGCGAGAGCTCGCGCACCTCCTCGAGCACGGCTTCGAGATCGTCGCCAATCCGCTCGAGGTCGGAGTGCGCATCGACAAGCTCCTTCGGAATCCGCGCACGCGCAGTCTGCAGATCGAGACCGAGGCCGATCAGCCGCTGCTGTGTCCCATCGTGGAGGTTTCGCTCGATCCGGCGCCTTGCCTCATCGCCGGCCGCGACGATTCGTGCGCGCGAGACGATCAGCGCCTCACGGCCCTCCGCGTTCGAGATCGCGGTCGTGAGCAGCTCGGTGAACCCCGCCATCCGCGACTCGGTGTCGGCCGGGAGGGGCCTGCTCCGGTTCGTGGCGGCCATCATCGTGCCCCAGAGCCGCCGCTCGACGATGATCGGAGAGGCGACCGTGGACCGGACACCCAGCACCGCGGCCATCGTGGCGACCGAACCGGTTGCACTCCCCCAGTCGTCCATCCGAGCCGAATTCCCCGTTCGATGCACCCAGGCGACGACGTTCTCACCCTCTAGCGTGAAGCACGTGCCCAGCGGGAGCGCGTCCCAGAGAGTTTCCGACTGCGCGACGAGCGTGGCCGTCTGATCGGCCTCGAACCGGAACATCCCGACGGCGTCCACCCGCATGACCCTCGCCGCCTCTTCGACGACTGCGTCGAGGACCTCGGTCGACGATGATTCGCGCGCCACGAGCGTCGCCACACGCCGCAGGGCCGCGTGCTCGTCGGCGAGCTTGCGGAGATCACCCTCCACTCGCTTTCTGTCGGTCAGATCGCGTAGCGCCGCGCAGATCAAGAGCGGCTCACCCTGCACCTGACCAAGCGCGAGCTCGACGGGGAACTCGCTGCCGTCGGCGCGCATCCCCGTCAGATCCAGGCGCTGCCCGAACATCCTCTGCTCCCGCGTCGCCACGAACCGGGCGAAGGCACGCCTATGCGCCTCGCGCAATGACGGCGGCACGATCAGCTCCGCCAACGTTCGGCCGAGCGCCTCCTCACGCGTGTAGCCGAACGTTCGCTCGGCGGCCGGATTGAACTCGATCACGCGCCCCGACGCGTCCGCCAGCACGACGCAGTCGAGCGCCGCCTCCAGATAGGCGTTCAGGTGCCCGCCGGGCGCCCCGGCTCCCCCTGGTCCGGGCGTCACGGAATCACTCATCCTTCACACCGTCCGAACAAGATATTCGATCCGAGCAGCCCGCTGAGGAACACATGGGCGACGTAAGCTCCTTGTCCATGTCCGCCGGCCGCGTGATCCTGGCCGATGACGACGCCCTTCTACGCGAGGGGATCGCCAGCCTCTTGGCCAACGCCGGCTATGAGGTAGTGGGCCAGGCCGGCGACGCGAGCAGCCTGCAAGAGCTCGTGCGCGACAGACATCCCGATCTGGTCGTGATCGACATCCGGATGCCGCCCACCCATACGACCGAAGGCATCGAGGCGGCGAACGAGATCCACGCGGAGTTTCCGGAGATGGGAATTCTCCTGCTCTCGGCGCATGTGGAGGTCGAAACGGCGGTCGACCTCCTCGAGGAAGGCAAGCGGATCGGCTACCTGCTCAAGAGCAGGGTCATGAAAGCGGCTGACTTCCTCGACGCGGTCGAGCGGATCGCTCACGGAGGCTCAGTGATCGACCCTGCCCTCGTAAAGGCGCTGGTCGGGGCGGGCTCGCGCGACGATCCACTCGCCGAGCTCACTCCGAGAGAGCGCGAAGTCCTCGCGCTGATGGCGGAAGGCCGTTCAAACGGCGGCATCGCGCATCGCCTCTACATCACCGAAGGAGCGGTCGAGAAGCACGTGCGCAGCATCCTGATGAAGCTCCACCTCCCCGGGACCGAAGACGACCACCGGCGGGTGCTCGCGGTCGTCACCTACCTCGAGGCTCGCCGACCAACCTCGCGATCGTTCGAGCATTGAGCTCCGACTTCGCCAGGAAACCGACCGCCGGACTATCGGCAATGAGTTCTGCGAGGTCATCCGGCGAGTGACTCGAAATCAGAATGACGGGCGGCGCGTGCGCGGTCGCGGTCAGCTGTCGCGCGACCTCGAGGCCGTCCTCCCCGCCGAGATGAACGTCGACGAGCACGACGTCCGGCTCGAGCTGCTCGGCGAGACGTAGCGCGTCCGCGCCATTCGACGCGGACCCGACCACCTCGATCCCCTCTGCAGAGAGGAACCGTGCGACTGAGGCGAGAAATGCCTCGCTGTCGTCGACGATCAGACACCGCAACACATGACGAGGATCACGAACGACGCTTCCCGCCGCAATGAAGCTAGCCCCACTCCGAACTGGGGGGTCAACGTGCCATCCGTTCGCTGGCTCGCCCCAGAGACAGCGTTCCGATCCACTGGCATCGTCGGCGACGGCAGGCCGGACAACCGAGGGGGGCCAGACCGATGAGCAATGTAGGAACGAGGGAGGCGAGCGCGACCGTGATCCGTCTCGACTACGAGGAGCTTGGGTCCGGCCCGCTGATGATCGTGATCGACCGCCTGCCGCACGCGGACGTCGTCGGCGGGAGGCCGGAGATCGCTCGGGTCGCGGGTCCGAGCGGTCGCGGGTCGAACGGGCCGCCAACGTCGACTCTCCTGGCCGAGGCCGAAGCACTCACGGCGGCAACCGGGTATCGGCCGGTTCTCTACACGTCGCTCGTGCTGGCTGCCTGGCGGGGGCAGGAAGCCCGCGCGCGCGAGCTCATGGAAGCCGCAATCGAGGATGCGACCGTGGAGGGCGAGGGCAAGGCGGTCGCCCTGGCCGAGTATGCCCAGGCAATCCTCTACAACGGACTCGGCCGATACGCAGCCGCGCTCGCAGCGGCCCGTCGAGCTTGCGAGGACGAGAGTCTCTGCTCGTTTCCGTGGGCTCTCAGCGAGCTCGTCGAGGCGGGGGCCCGAAGCGGCAATCCCGAGTTCGTCGTCGCGGTGCCGGAACGGCTCATGGGTAGTGCCGAGCTCGACGGCTCGCGATGCGGGCGCGGCGTCGTGGCCCTCTCGAATGCTCTGCTTGGTGACGGTGAAATCGCCGAGACCTCGTTCGTCGAGGCGATCGACCTCTTCCGTGCTGTCGGGTCGGCCTTGAGGCTCGCAAGGGCGCAGCTCCTCTATGGGGAGTGGCTGCGCCGGACCGGTCGACGCGTGGACGCGCGCGCGCAACTACGGACAGCGGAGGAGATGTTCGTGGGTGCGGGCGCCGAGGGGTTCGCGGAGCGTGCGCATCGCGAGCTGCTCGCCACCGGCGAGACGGTTCGCAGACGCACGGCGGAGACACGGGACGACCTCACGGCGCAGGAGGCGCAGATCGCCGAGTTCGCGGCCGACGGGCAGAGCAATGCCGAGATCGGGGCCCGGCTCTTCATCAGCCCACGGACGGTTGAGTGGCATCTGCGCAAGGTGTTTCGGAAGCTGAACCTGAGCTCTCGCCGTGAGCTTCGGGTTGCGTTGCAAGGCGGCCGGCATTCGGACACGGCGGTGGAGCTCCGCACGATCGGTTCCTCGTGGCGCTGAGCGTCGGAGCCAGGCCGGCGTGTCTACGAGTAGACCGGGGGATCGACCAGGGGGTCCGACTGGTGCAACGGAGCCCTGTAAGCGCGACCCTCTGCCTCACACGCTTCGAGGGAGGTGGCGATGGGCGCTGGGGACGACCCAGCTTCTGAGTCTCGGGCAGGCGAGCCGCACGGGCGCGAAGGGTTCCAGCTTGCCTCACCGGGCCACGGCCTCCATCACTGCAGAGCCGAGGGGACAGAGGCGACGAACGCGAGCGACGACACCGTCGGTTCGCTCGCCTCGCTAAGGAGCACGACCGGCGTCGCCCTGATCGCGGCGACCGTGCTCGCGTCGGGCGTCACCACCTACAACGCGAACGTCGTCAACGTGGCCGTACCGGCTATCGGCCGCCACTTCGGTGCCGGCGTCGCCGCGATTCAATGGACGCTCACGAGCTACCTCCTCGCGGTGGCTGCGCTTCTGCTCGTCGCGGGCGCGCTCGCAGATCGGCTCGGACGAAGACGGGTGCTCGTGACCGGGCTCTGCGTGATGTTCGGCGGGTCCATCTTGTGTGCTTGCGCACCGTCGATGGACCTGTTGATCGCAGGCCGCTCGGCCCAGGGCGTCGGCGCCGCGCTCGTCACACCGACCAGCCTCGCGTTGCTCAACGGGACGCTTCGGCGCTCCGATCGCGCCCGCGGGATCGGACTGTGGGCGGGGCTCGAAACCCTCGCGACCACCGTTGGGCCGTACGTGGGAGGGTGGCTCGTCGACCGCGGATCATGGCGATGGGTGTTTCTCCTGAATCTGCCGTTGATCCTCGTCGCCCTGCTTGTCGTACGTCACGTTCCCGAGTCGACCGGCGCACGTCGATCGTCCTCGGTCGACGTCGGAGGAGCGGCTCTCGCCATTCTGGGTCTCGGCGGGTTTGTCTATGCCCTGACCGAGGGGGCGGGAGCCGGATGGTCGAGCCCCAGGATCCTGATCGCCTTCGCGATCGGCACGTTCGGGCTCTTGGCGCTGATCCCGGCCGAGCGGCGTCGCCGATCGCCGATGTTGCAGCTCTCGCTGTTCACATCTCGGCAGTTCGATGCGATCAACGTCGCGACCATCCTCGTTTACGGCGCGTTGGCGGCAGCCAGTTATCTCATCACCGTCGAGGTGGAGCTGAAGCTGGGCTACACGGCCGCTCAGGCGGGAGCGGCGCTGATTCCGATGACCGTGGTGTTCTTCCTGCTCTCACCCCTGAGCGGCTCGCTCGTCTCGCGTCTGGGAGCACGGTGGCTCATGGTTTCCGGGATCCTGCTCATCGCCGGCTCGCAGCTCTGGCTCGCGCAGGTGCATCCCGGCTCGCATTACGTCGACGCGATCCTCCCGCCCGCCCTGTTGCGTGGCTTCGGACTCGGGCTGATGGTCGCGCCGCTGACTGCAGCGGTGTTGGCGGCGGTCGGCGATTCCGACCTCGGTGAGGCTTCAGCGATCAACGACGCCGCTGCGCGCGTCGGCGCCGTCGTCATGGTCGCGCTCGTTCCGGCGCTCATCGGTCTCGGCGCTGGAGGCGGCCTCGCGGACGCGCTGACGCACGGCTACCGGCAGGCGATGATCGTCATCGGTGGCCTGTGCGTCGCAGCGGCAATCGTCGCGTGGCTCTACGTGTCCGATGAGAATGCAGTCGCGGCTCGAGTGCCGGCTCTCGATCCAGGCTCCGCACTCGTTGCGGACGAGGGAGTGTCGTCGTGAGCGACCGGACGAGGAAACCTGATCGCGCGAAGCCGGCCGAATCAGTCCAACAAGGGAGGCTACGAGCATGAGTGTCACCGATCAGGAGATGGTCCTGGCCCACTTCATCGTCTCAGACGACGTCGAGCGTTCTCGCCGCTTCTACACCGATGTGCTCGGCGGCAAGACCGTCGTCTCGGGCGAGGGGGACGACGCGGTGACCTATGTGGCTCTGGCCAACAGCTGGATCATCATCAACGTCGGCGGAGGTCCGACCGACGACAAGCCGACCGTCACGCTGGAGACGCCGCGCGACCCGAATCGTGTGAGCAGCTTCCTCAACGTCCGGGTTGCGGACATCCAAGCGGTGTACGCGGAGTGGAGCGAGCGGGGCGCCGAATTTCTGACGCCGCCGAAGAAGCACGCGACCGAGATTCGCTGCTACGTCCGCGACCCCGACGGCTACGTGATCGAAGTGGGTCAAACGACCCTCGCCAGAGGTTGGCGCCCACCATCCTGATCGCCTCGCCCGTTCCTCGACCCGAGCTCCCAGTTCGTCAGCCGGCCCCGTCGGCGGGGCCGGCGTGTTGTGTGAGCAGCGCGTGGATCTCCGTGGTCAGCTTCGCGACCTGTTCGGTGAGATCCTTGTCCTCCTTCGTCAGTGTCGTATTCGATTCGAGGAGATCGAACAGCTTGTCGGTTTCGGTCTTCACGCCGTTCTCGAGGCGAGTGTGGCGCCGGTCGGCGTTCTCGCCTTCGATCTTGTCTCGATCGGCCTGCCGCGTCTGGGCAAGCAAGATCAGCGGCGCCGCATACGCGGCCTGAGTGGAGAAGATCAGATTGAGAAGGATGAACGGCCGCGGATCGAAATGAGCGACCTTCGTGAACGCGAGAACGTTGAACACGATCCAAAAGGCAACGATGATCGTCTGACCGATGATGTATTGCGGCGTGCCGAAGAAGCGTGCGGCCCTCTCGGCGAACAGGCCAAAACCGCCCTCGCCGAAGGCGCCGTGACGGCCTTCGACACGGTGAAGTTCGCTTGCAGTCGCCGAGCGGACGGCCGCCCTCGCGGTCAAGACACCTTTACTCACGTCCGGCCCACATCGCCAGTTCCCCAGAGCGAATGGTCGAAACCAATGGCGTAGGCGATGTTCGGCGGGCCGGTCGTGCGGCACTTGAAGCTCTTCTCGTTCGCGTTTGACTCCGATCGGCGGCACGGCGCGCGCACCGGTGCCACATGCCCTCGGCAATCAGAACGCACCGTCCCGGTGACTTCGGAATCTCATTGAGGGCACTTTCTCCTGGTGCAAGGCACCTCGCACCCGGGACAGCCCCTGGCCTGCCCCCGGTCTCTCGTGCGTCCGCCGGCGCAGCCGGCGCGCCGAAGCACGAGGTGCAGTACCCGGGTATGACCCGGGTGGCCCACAGGGGCGACGGGAGTTGCTCGTCGAGAAGCTACGAGAGTCACGCGCCTTAAGGAGAGAGAGCAATGAACAAGCTGATGACCGCTTTCGTGGAAGGTGCGCTCGGTATGACGGTGGATGGACAGTCGGGCAGGGTGAGTGCGGGAAGCGGCATCGAGCCCGTCGAGCAGGGCTTCCTCGACACCGATACGGCGCTCGTCGACCTCGTCCCGCGTCTGGCTGACGTGACCGAGCGGATTCGGGCACGAATGGATCGGGCCGGCGATCTCGACCTCGCGTCGCAGGACGTTCTGATCGAGGTCGTTCGCGAACTCGAGAAGCAGCTCTGGATGCTTCGCTCCTCCCTTCCGACCAGGGAGAGCGAGTGATGACGCTGATGCCGCGCCTCGGAAGAACTTGGCTTGCGTCCCTTCGCCGAGATACCGAAGGAGTCAAGCGCGAATTCCATCACCTCTGGCGTATCGGGAGCACCGGCGAGGCCGCGGCAACGCCGCTGATCACAGCCGGCCTCGTCGCGCTGTTCTTGGTCCCAGTCTTCGGGTTGATGCTCGGTGCTGCGCTTCTGGCTTACTACGTGATCGGGTGACCGGGAGGGGACCGTGGGAACAGTGAGGGCAACCTGGAAGCCGCACGCGATGCACGGTCATCTGACGTCGAAGAGTGACCTGCCGGATTCGGTGTTCGCGTTTCCGGTGCAGCGCAAGGAGCCGTTGACCGACGCCGGCCACGTACGCAACGCAGTTGCCCGGTTCAACCAAGTTGAGGATGTCTCCGATGCCGATCGCACACTTGCGTGGGCGAACATCGAGAGCGCCGCCCAGTACTACGGAGTGGAGCTTTCGGAGACCGATTGGCGCGAGCTGATCGAGTCGCACGAAGCGCACAAATGACCAGCGCCTCAACCTCCACCAGCGACCCCGCTTAGGCACGCCGTCGCCTCGACCGGCGGGCGCGTTTGTGTTGGCGCGCATGAAGACCAGGGTGGGGCCCGTGCCCTCCACGGGTGCGACCGGCCAAGCGCGCGGCAATCCTCCGTCAAACGGCTCGCGGTGTATCGCGAAAGGGGGAACATGACCAAGCTTACGATCAACGTGAACGGGTTGAAGCACGGTGTGATGGCCGATGCGGATACGCCCTTGCTCTACGTCCTGCACAACGAGTTGCACCTGCACGGGCCCCGTTTTGGCTGCGGCCTTGCGCAATGCGGTGCGTGTTCCGTGCTCCTGGACGGCAAGGAGATCCGGTCGTGCGTGACGCCGGTCGCCGCAGTGACGGGGCGCAAGATCGTGACACTGGAAGGACTCCCTTCCCTGTGGGCGGCCGAGCGCGGAGCCACCGGCGAAGCGCCTCAACTTCATCCGCTCCAGCAGGCGTGGATCGACGTTCAGGTGCCGCAGTGCGGCTATTGCCAGAACGGGATGCTGATCCAGGCCGCAGACCTGCTGGCGACGACCAAGAATCCATCCGACGAGCAGATCAGCACGGCATTGAACGGACACATCTGCCGGTGCGGGACTTATCCGAAGATCCTGACCGCCGTTCACAAGGCGGCGGCCGCGATGAGGGCGCGCTGACGCGCACCCTCGAGACACTCGCAAAGGAGACGATGAACATGACATCTCGCGATGCAGTCCTCAGCCACTACGAGTTTTCGCGTAAGGCACTTCTGCAGAAGAGCGGCTCGGTAGCGGTCGGCCTGAGCCTTTCCGGTCTTGCAGCTCGGTCCGCGCGTGCCTCGAATAACCCGACGGCGGTCGCTTCTTCACATACAGGGGCCGTTCCCGGGCCGCCGGACCCGACCCAGATCGACTCCTGGCTGCAGATCAATGCGGACAACACCACAACACTCTTCCACGGCTGGGCAGAGCTGGGGCAGGGCACCCCGACGGCGGTGCGCATGATTGCCGCCGAGGAGCTCGGCCTCTCGCTCGATCAGGTGCGCGCGGCGCAGATCGACACCAACGTGTCGATCTCGTCACTGACTGTCGGCAGCAGCTCGACCCCGACCGCGTTCACAGCGACAAGCATGCGCGGGGCGGCTGCCGCTGCCCGCACGCTTCTCGTGAACATGGCAGCGGCGCAGCTTGGCATTCCGGCAGCGTCGCTCTCGGTCACGAACGGCGTCGTCTCCGGCGGCGGCAAGAGCGTCACGTACGCGCAGCTCGCGGCCGGCAAGCTCTTCAACAGCACCATCGCAGCGGTCAACCCAACACTCACCGCATCAGCGAACTACAAGCTGATCGGTACGCCGGTCCCGCGAATCGACATTCCGAACATCGTCACCAGCACGACCACCTACATCCAGAACGTACGCGTGCCTGGGATGCTGCACGGACGAGTCGTGCGTCCGCGCGGCCAGGCTGCCTTGGGCCAGGGCGCGCCTGTCGTCAGCGTCGACAAGAGCTCGATCGCCCACATCCCCCACACCGAGGTCGTTCAGGTCGAGAATTTCCTCGGCGTCGTCGCTCCACTCGAGTGGGACGCGGTCAAGGCGGCCGCGGAGCTCAAGGTCACCTGGGCTACTCCGTCCGTCAGCCTCCCCAGTGACGGGAATCTCGACTTGGCACTCCGGAATCCCGCCAATCTCCAAGCCACGACCGTTCCGGTTGACAACGGAAACGTCGATACGGCCCTTGCAGGAGCAGCCAAGACCGTCTCGATGAGTTACTTCAACCCGTACCAAGGCCACGGTGTGCTCGGTCCGAACTGCTCGATCGCCGACGTCGGCCCGAACGGGGCCATCGTCCTCTGCGCCTCCCAGGCGCCGTACATCCTCACGCGCAGCTCACTTGCCCGTGTGCTCAATCTGCCGCAAGACTCGATTCGGGTCGAGGTGTTCCCGGGCTCGGGCACCTATGGCCACAGCACGTACGACGACGTGAGCATTTCTGCGGCGCTGCTCTCCCAGGCCGTTGGCAAGCCGGTGCGGGTGCAGTTCATGCGCTGGGACGAACACGGCTGGGACCAGTTCGGACCGGCCCAGGCAACCGACGTTCGCGCCGGTATCGACAGCGCCGGCAACCTCGTCGCGTTCGACTACACGGCCTACAACCACGGCTGGACGCAGACCATCGAATCGGCGGCCGAGCTTGCCGGCGTCCCGTTGCCGACACCGCCGGGCGGACAGGTCGACACCGTCGCGTCGGGCTCCTTTTACAAGCTCGCGAACCGGCGGGTCACGAGCAACGTCATCAACGGCTACGACGGCTTCCTCAAGGGAATCTGGCTTCGGGCTCCCGGCGCACCTGAGGCCGTGTTCGCCGCCGAGCAGACGATCGATGCGCTCGCCCACGCCGCGAGCATGGACCCGATCGCCTTCCGGACTCAGAACATCGATTCCACCCAGGTGGACGGCGTCGGGCGCTGGATCGACGTCCTGAATGCAGTCGCGAAAGCAGCGAACTGGGAGCCGAACGTGTCCGCGTCGAAGCTTCAGGAGGCAAACGTCGTGACAGGCAGGGGTGTCGCCATCGGCGGCTTCGCCAATTCCTACCCGGCCGTGATCGCCGACATCACCGTGAACAAGAAGACGGGAAAGATCAAGGTCGATCACCTCTACGCCGCTCAAGATGCCGGCACCACCGTGAACCCGATGTCCGTGGAGAACCAGATGTGCGGTTGTCTCGTCCACGGCACGAGCCGAGCACTGCTCGAGATCGTCAAGTTCGGCAAGACGCGCGTCACGAGTCTCGACTGGGTCAGCTACCAGACGCTTCGCTTCAAGGACTCGCCCAAGGTCACCACGGTCATCGTCCAGAGGCTCGATCAGCCGGCGACAGGTTCAGGAGAGCCCACGACTGCCCCTGTTCCCGCAGCGATCGCCAACGCCTTCTTCGACGCGACTGGGGTCCGGCTCTTCCAGTATCCGATGACGAGCGACTACGTGCGTGCCGCGTTGTCCGGAACCGCCTAGTCGGAGAGTTTGAGGATCGGCAACGGCCGAGTCGGTCACCGACTGAGGTGTGGGGCAGCTGCATCGACTGCCCGCGCACGCTGCCCCACACCCCGGCCCGGCATGACACGCCGTGGTGTGGACGGCGAGCTAACGGGCGGTGGCGCTGGCAGCGATGGTGTTGAGCAGCGCCGTGCCGATCGAGGAGCCGAGTTGGCTGACGACGACCAACAACGACTCGCTCACGAACCCGACGAGCTCGAGCTTCGAGCGCGTAGGTTTCGATCCGATGGCCTCCGACGGTCTTGCGCTGTCTTGGAGCGGCGGCAAGGATTCCTCGCTTGCCCTCTGGGCGCTCAGACGCCAGAACCTCGAGCCGCGGGCGCTGATCACCACCTCGTCCGAGACCTTCGACCGGATCAGCCATCATGGCGTTCGCCGCTCGCTGCTCACACTCCAAGCGGACGAGCTTGGGATCGAACTCGTCGAGGTGCTGCTCCCATCCCCGTGCAGCATGGAGGAGTACGAGCGCCTCTTCGAGCGCGCCTTCTCGGAAACCATCCTCGCCGAGATCGAGACGGTCGCCTTCGGCGACATCTTCCTCGAAGACCTCCGCGCCTACCGGGAGGACAAACTCGCAAGCACCGGACGAGCCGCGCTCTTTCCACTCTGGAACCGCGACACCACAGAACTCGCAAACGAGTTCATCGACACCGGCTTCGAGGCGATCATCGCCTGTGTCGACCCCCGCAAGCTCGACCCGTCATTCGCCGGCCGCTCGTTCGACCGTGAGCTGCTCGTCGACTTGCCGCCCGACGTCGACCCCTGCGGCGAGAACGGCGAGTTCCACACCTTCGCCCACGCCGGGCCAATCTTCCCCAACCCCATCCCGTGCTCTATAGGTGACGTCGTCGAGCGCGAGGGAATGATCTTCTGCGACCTCGTCCCCTAGCCGGTGACCGCACGCATGTCTCCCAGCTGACCGGGCAGCTACAAGGAACCGGCGGCTGCACGGGTCGGTGAGCGAACTCACGCCGGCGGCTCCGGCACGTGGACGCACGAGCTCGAGCGCGCGGCCTGACCGCCTATTCGTACTGCAGGGCGTTCAGGACGTTCAGCCGCGATGCCCGACGCGCCGGGAAGATCGCGGCAACGATCCCGACGAGAATCGCAGCGATCACGAAGACGGCGATCGTCCCCCAGGGGACCGAGAACGGGACACCGCGGAGTGCGCGGTCGAAGATCGCGCCGAGCCCGATGCCGACCGGGATGCCGAGCGCGGCGCCGAGCAGCGCCGTGACGATCGCCTCCTGGCGGATCATCCGCCGCGTCTGGCGGCGGGTCATGCCGATCGCGCGGAGCATTCCGAGCTCGCGCGTGCGCTCGAACACGGTGAGCACGAGCGTGTTGACGATGCCGAACAGGCTGACGATGATCGAGAGGGCGAGCAGGATGTAGAGGAAGTCGAGGTCGCCGTTGATCGTCGCCTCCTGCGAGTCAATGAACTGGTTCTCGGTCTGGATCTTGGCGTCGGGGAACGCGGCGAGGACGCGGTTGAGCGCAGCGGTGTTCGCAGCCGTGACCCCGCCCGGTGTCGAGATCAGCGTGAACACGTTCTGCGGGTTGGCATAGGAACGGTCGAACGTCGTCGACGAGATCGAGATCGTGCCGAGCGGGTTCTCGGCTTCCGGTGGCTCGTAGACGGCATGGACGACGAGCGGGATCGTCCGTCCGCTCGTCGTCTCGAGGTCGACGCTTGAGCCGACGGTGAGATGGTGCGCTTTCGCGAACGCCTTGTCGACGATTGCGCCGTCGGCGCCGAGTGTCGCCATCGCGTCGTTCGTGCCGGCCTGCCACTTCAGCACGAGGAGCTTCGCGAGGCCCGGGTCGATCCCGGCGACGTTGACCGTCTCGCCGAATGTCCGGCCCTGTCCGGCGCGCTCACCGGCGACGACGCCGGCGACGCGCGCCCGGCGGATCGCGAGCTCGGAGGCCACCGAGGTCGGAACGAAGCCGTTCTCGGAGGTGAGGACGTAGTCGCCGCGGAACTCGCCCTTGACCGAGCCGACGATCGATTGCTTCAGGCCCTGGCCGAGCACCGCGAAGACGCTCACGAGTGCGAGCCCGATCATCAGCGCCGCCGCGGTCGACGCGGTGCGCGACGGGTTGCGCGCGGCGTTCGATCGCGCGAGCGCGCCTGCCGGACCGCCGAAGCGGGCAAAAGGCCAGCCGAGGGCGAACGAGAGCGGCCGGGCGATGCTCGGCGCGACCATCGCGACGCCGACGAAAACCGAGAGCAGCCCGATGCCGAGCAGGAGCAGCCGCGTGCCGGTCGGGATACCTGAGACGAGTGTGCCGATGCAGACGAGCACGAGACCGCCGACGAGGACGACGAGCGCGGCCGCGGGGCCGAAACGGGCAAGCCGGGAAGGCGGCAGCACCGAGCCCTCACGGACCGCTGCGATCGGCGGGACGCGCGTCGCGCGGACCGCCGGCCACAGGCTCGCGAGGAACGTCACAGCCGTGCCGACGACGAGCGAGACGATCACGGTTCGCGTCGCGAACACCAGACCGGTGAGCGGAAGCTTCAGACCGTCGGCCTTGAAGAGCGCCTCGAGCGCCTTCGCGAGCCCGAGCCCGACGAAGAGGCCAAAGGCGGACGCAACGAGTCCCGTCACCGCGCCTTCGAGCATCACCGCCGCGCGCACCTGCCGCGAGCTCGCGCCGAGCGTCCGCAAGGTCGCGAACTCGCGCGTGCGCTGCGCGACGGTGATCGAGAGTGTGTTCACGATCACGAACGCGCCGACGAACAACGCGATCCCGCCGAACGCCAGCAGGAAGTACCTCAGCGTGCTGATCGCGGAGTCGTAGTCGTTGAACGTCGACTGCGTCTGCTGCGCACTCGTGCGGACCTGCGTATGCGGCGGCAGCAGCGAACGGATCTGCGAGACGAGAGCCGTGCTCGACACGCCCGGCTTCGCTGCGACGTCGACCTGGTCGAGCTCGCCGCTCTCGTCGAAGATCCGCTGCGCAGTCGGCAACGAGAAGATCGCGACCGTGTCACCGGCGATCGACGCCGAGGTGCCGTAGTGCACGAGGCCCGTCACTCGATAGCGCTGCTCACGCCCTCCCTTCGCAATGACGCCGATCATGTCGCCGATCCGGAAGTGCTGCGAGCTTGCGGTCTCGCCATCGATCGCGACCTGCCCCGGCCCGGAAGGCCACGAGCCCGCGGCGAGGTTGAAGGGCGTGAAGCGCTCGTACGCACGGTCGACGCTCAGCCCGAGCTGCAACGCGCTACCACGCGAGATCACCTTTCCGTCATCCCCGACGATCTGCACCTCGCCGCCGACCGCGCCGCCCGCAGCCGCGACGTCCGATAGGTGCTCGATCTTCGTCAGAGTCGAGGCGGGAAACGACGGAGCGGCAGCGTTCCCGAACACCGCCTTACCCGTCACGACCGCGTCGGCGTTCGCGTACACACCGGCGAGCAGGCTCCGAAGGCTCGAATTGATCGTGTCGGTGAGGACATAGGTGCCGCTCACCATCGCAACGCCCATCACGACCGCGAACGACGTGAGCGCGAGTCGAAGCTTGCGCCTGAGCAGACCCTTGAGCGTCACCCGGGTCATGCGGCCAGCATAAGTCGAACCGCGAGCGCGCGGATCAGCTCCACTCTTGCTATGCGGCGAGCGGCTCGGCGTCGGAGAACGCGTGCTCGAGCTTCCTCTCCGCCTGACGCAGGAGCCGGGAGACCTGCATCTGCGAGCACCCGAATCGCGCGGCGATCTGGGACTGCGTCAGGTTGAACGCGTAGTAGAGGACCACGATCTCGCGCTCGCGGCGATCGAGCTCGCTCAGCCCCTCGCGCAGCAGAGCGCGGTCCTGCGAGAGCGCAAACCCGCGGTCTTCCGCGCCGAGTGACTCCAGCGGGTCGACGACGGTCCCTTCGTCGCTGCTGAACGGCGAGAGGCTCGCGACCGAAAAGCTCTGCCGGGCCGCGATGGCATCGCGGACGGCGTCCTCGTCGAGCTCGAGGGCCTCGGCGAGCTCGGCCAGCGTCGGAGCGCGCCCGAGCGTCGAGGTCAGCCAGTCGGTCGTCGTCTGAATCCGGAAGCCGAGCTCCTGCACCGCCCGCGGAACCTTCACCGTCCTCGTGCAGTCGCGGAAGTACCGCCTGATCTCGCCGTCGACCAACACCGTCGCGTACGTCTCGAGCTGAACGCCGCGGGAGGCGTCGAACCTGTCGATCGCCTTGATCAGGCCGATCATTCCCACCTGGAACAGATCGTCGAACGGCTCCCCCCGGCCGACGTAGCGACGGGCACGAGCGCGCACGAGTGGAGTCGACTGCAGGATCAACGCCTCGCGAGCGCGACGATCGCCCGCGTGCTTGTAGCGCTGTAGGAGAAGTGGCGTGTTCGAGCTTTGAGCCATCCGGTCCTCCTTCGTCTGCTGGTCGACGCCGAACGAGATGCCCGAGGGAAGGAGCGCCCCGCCCCACGGGGCGCTCCTGTGTCCCCGCCCAAATCGATGCGGCCGGGCTAGTGCCGGTGGTGGCCGACGTGCAGGTTCAGCACGTGCTTGATCAGCGGGTGGCCGTACCCATTCCCCCTCGTCGAAATCCCAGCGAGGGTGTTCGTGCCGCTCGAAGCGGTGCACTTCATGTCGACTTCGCTTCCGGTCGTCAGGTTCAGACCGGCGACCACTGCCTGGAGGCTGGTCGGGATCGAACAGGTCACACCCGCAGCGGTGATCGACGTCGACGAGACAGCGGAGACGGCGCCGTGCACCTTGATCGTGTCAGGCCTCGGCGCCGGGACCGGCCGGCATCCTCCCTGCGAGACGAGGACGGCGCTGCCGCCGCTCGTGCCGCCGCCGAGCATGCCGTTCGTGAACCCGCCGGTCGCGCTGTAGGCGCCGGACAGGTTCGCGAGCAGCTCGCTCTGCGGATTGTGCGAGTTGCCCTCGGCGAAACCGGCGATGTTCCCGTTCGAGTAGACAGCCTCGAAGTGGGTGCCGGCGTTGTCGCCGCCGTTGCCGAAGCGCATGCTGCCTGTGACGACGCCGTAGCCGGTGGTCGTGTTGATCAGGCTCCTGGCGTCGATCGTGACAGGGCCGTTGAGCGACGGCTCGCTGCTCGCCGCGGTGCCGGTGTACTCGGCGTCCGTCTTGGCATAGGTGCCGTCGGCGGCGGTGCAGGTGCTCGTCTTGACGGAGCCTGCGCTCGTCGCGGTGAACGTGGCGCTGACCGCGCTGACCGAGCCCGAGTCGCACGCCTGCGCGACCGCCATCCCCACTCCGGCAAGAGCGAGGACTGCCGTCGCGATCCAGATGAGCTTGCGCATTGTTGATCCCCAATCTGTCGATGACTGAGTGCCACCAACACGGGACCCCCGACCACCCCCGAGACTTGCGCAGCGCGCCGTAAACCTTCTGTGAGCGTTTCGCGAGAGCCGGGCGCCGCTCAGTGACCGTCGCTGCCGAGCAACGGCAGCGACGGCGGCGGCACCGGAGTGGACGGGACGTCCACCTGGACCGGAAGCAGCGCCCCGGGCGCGCCTCCGCTGCCGTTCGCGCCGCCGTCGGACTGGTCGGTCTCGTCGTTCCCGGGCGGTGTCGCAGGCGGCGGAGTCGAGAGAGCGCCGCCGCTTGCCGCCACGACGGGCGGCAGAGGCGGAAGCTGCGGGACGGTCGGGGTGCGCGGCTGCGCGTCGGCAGGCTCCTGGAGGCCCGCGCTCGCAGGCTGCGGCGGCGGGGCTGCGCTCGGCGCCGGCGGGGCGGGCGCGGAAGCGGCACCGCTGCCGGTCGCCGCCGGCGGGACCGGCGGCGGAGCGGGCGCAGGAGTTGCCGCCGGCGCGACATGCTCGTGACGTGCGACCGGCTGCCGCACGGTCGCAACACCGAGCTCGCGGGGCCTCGGTGGCGGCGATGCGATCGGAGGCCGCGCCTCGGGTGCGGCAGGACGAACGGGCGCGACCGAGGCCGTGACCACGTTCGGCGTGCGATCGACGATCGGCCTCTTCTGTGCGTGACCGGTTCGCGCGTGTTGCGGGACGATCTGGACGAGGTCGTGCCGGACCGCGGGTACCGCCGCGACCGCCGACGTGGCGGCGACCGTCGCGACCGTTGCCGCGATCTTCGCGCCGCCGCTGAGAAAGAGCCCTTTCAGCGCCGCGACGAACGACCCGATGTTGCCGCCTGCGGTCAGGCGGCTGCGCGCCGTGCGGCGGCGGCGGCTCCGCGGCTCCTCGTCCGTCAGGGCACGGGCGAGCGAACGGCGGGCGCGGAAGAGCAGCGTCTCGACGGCGGCCTGCGAGAGACCGAGCTCGGCGGCGATCTCCCGGTAGGAGAGCCCGCGGCACTCGCGGAGCAACAGCGCGCGCCGCTGCGCTTCCGGCACCGATTCGATCGCCGCAGAGAGTTGAACGCGCTCCTCGACGGTGGTCTGGCGTGCCGGCACGAGATCCTGGATCGCGTCCAGGTCGGTCGGAGTCTCGACGTGCTGCCGCCGCCACAACGACCGTTGACGCGTCAGGCAGACGTTGCGCGCGATCGTGAAGAGCCACGCCGACTCGAACTCCGGCGAGACCCCGCGCTGGAGTCCGCGCAGCGCGTTGAGAAAGGTCGTCTGTCTCGCATCCTCTGCCTCCTCGCGGTTGCCGAGGCGGTGCAGGCAGAACGAGAAGATCTGCGCGCCGTAGCGCTCGTACAGATCACGCGTCGCCTCTCCTGCCTCCGCGAGAGGAGCGACTGCGAACGAAGCTGCTGCTGAGCTGGATGAAGGAAGCGCTGCCATCTCGACAAGTGAGACGCCGTCCGCTCACGACGCGTAGCTCGTGACCCCAGTGTGCGTCAGACGCGGTCGCGATTCCACCCCTCCCCACCAAAATCCGAACAAGACCCTTGCAAAGCACTTGCAACCCTCGCCTGAAAGGAGCCCTGACTCGTCTACGTGGGTTCTTGTTCCGGCCCCCGCGGTCGCCCGCGACGAGCCGCTTTCCTGCCGAGCAGTGCGTGGTCCGAGGCGGCGATCAGCGCCTCCGGCGTCTCTGCGTGCCCGGTGGCCGTCGCGCAGCCGATGCTCGCACGGATCCGAATCGGACGGCCGTCGAGCACGAGCGGCTGCTCGATCGCCGTCTGCACGCGCGCGACGACCGGCTTCAGGTCGTCGGTGTTCGTGAGCTGCTCGACGAGGATCAGGAACTCGTCGCCGCCGAAGCGTGCGGCCGTGTCCGTCGCGCGAATCGCCCGCTGGATTCGAGCCGCCGTCTCGCGGAGGACATTGTCGCCGACTGGATGGCCGTGTTCGTCGTTGATCTGCTTGAAGCCGTCCAGGTCGAGGAAGAGCACGGCCAGGAACCCTGGATCGCGGGCGAGCCGGCCGAGCGCGGACTCGAGCCGGTCGAGGAAGAGCGTGCGGTTCGCGAGACCGGTGAGCGGATCGTGCAACGCGCGCCAGCTGAGCGCCGCGGCCTGGCTGCGCAGCCGGGCGAGATCGACGAAGACCGAGACCTTCGCACGCAGCAACTCCGGCTCGAACGGCTTGAAGAGGTAGTCGACCGCACCGAGCGCATAGCCGGAGCGCACGTTCTCGGCGCTGACCTCGCCGGACAGAAAGATGATCGGCAGGTGACAGGTTTCCGCGTTGCTCTTGATCGCGCTCGCCAGCTCGAATCCGTTCATGCCCGGCATCGAGATGTCGAGCACGGCGACGGCGAAGTCGCCGTCGGCGAGCCGGCGGAGCCCCTCTTCGCCGGAACGCGCGACCACGACCGTCTCGCCGACCGGCTCGAGGATCGCCGCGAGCAGCTCGAGGCTCCGCTCGTCGTCGTCGACGACGAGGATCCGCGCCTCCACGGACGGTTGGTCACCCGGACCTGACGGCAGGCCGAGCAGGCCCGCTCGATTCGCCGCAGCCGCCGCAGTCGACAATGCCGGTGGCGCGATCATTCGGTCCCCCTCTTTCGAAGCCCACTCTAGAGAACGCGGACCGGACCGGTATCACCCGCGCGAGTGACAGATTGCAAAGATTTCGACAACGGCGTTCTCGGGCGAATCGAGACGAGCTTCGCGTAGGCGAGATAGCGATGAGTGGCCGAGAAGCGCGGCTGACAGGCCTGGAGGATGACCTGTTCCCGATGATGCGTCCGCAGGACGGCGACGTCGTTCGCGGGAACGATTCTCGAGCCGGTGATCGCGTAGACGAAGGTGCCGTACGGCAGCTCGATCGTCACCCGGTCGCCGCGCCGCAGGCTGTTGATGTCCGCGAACGGGGCGAGGTACGTCGTCCGGTGGCCCGCGATGTAGACGAGCTCGCCCTCGCCGGGCAGATAGTCGCCGCGATAGATGCCCGGGCCCTTCATCAGCGAGTCGTGGTCGGTGCCGTCGACGAGCACGGCGTTCAGATCGAGCCGGGGAACCTCGATCCGCCCCATCGCCTCTCCCGGATGCGAGCTACGCCTGTACTGCCGCGCCTCGCGCGCGATCGCCGCGAGCTCGGCCGACGTTCCCGACGAGTGGAGCACGGCCGGGCGAAAGCCGGCCTCCCGGCGTTCGTACTGCGCCGAGAGGCCGTGCTGCCGCCAGAGCGTGTAGAGCGCGGTGAACGGGTCCTGCCAGAGGGAGACGACTCCGACCCAGAGCAGCAGACCGCCACCGGCGGAGGCGAGAACGAGACCGAGTCTCCGCGTCATCCCTTCGCGGCGGCGGCCCGCAAACCGCTCCCCGCTGCGACGAGGGCGAGCCCGAGCAGCGCGAAGAGCAGGAGGCGAAGCCCCGTGAACGGAAGCGCCGACTCAGACGAACCGGTGCCGGACCCCGTCGCCGCCGCACTGCCGGCGCCGGACTTCGGCGAGGCCGCCGACGCCCCCGCTGCTCCGTGCGACGTCGAGGCTTTCGACGCGAGGCTGCCGAGAGCCGAGCCCAGGCCGGCCGCCGAACGTGCAACGCCTCGCAGCGGAAGTCCGTCGCCCGGCACAACCGCCGGGAACAGCGAGGCAGGGGAGCCAGAGGCAGCCGTGCCGGGAGCGCCGGGTGCGGGTGCGATCGGCGGCGAGGTCGGTGGCGCGCTCGTCCCAGGCGCCGGCGGGCTTCCGCCGGGCGGGGTGGTGCCGCCCGGCCCCGTCGGGCTCGTGCCGCCGCCGACCTGGACCGTGCCGAGCGAACCGGTGGCGCTGTTGCCGCTCCCGTTGCCGACCTGGAGCGGCGCCGTCGCGGTCCCTCCGCCGGCCGGCGTCCCCGTGTAGCCCAGGGTCTCGCCCTCGCCGACTCCACCGGCCTGAGCGGTACCCGCGGAGCGATCGACGCTGTTGCCGCCGACCTGAACCGTGCCCTGCGAGTCGTCGGCCGTGTTGCCGTTCCCCGCGACCCCTGAGCTGCCGCCGAGCGCGGCGTCGCCGTTCTCGGAGGTCAGCTGCGCTGTCGGGCCGACGTGCGGTCCGCCGATCTGCACGGTCCCGACCGACGGGTCAGCCGAGTTGCCGCCGCCGACCTGGACGGTGCCGATGGAGTCGGAGGCCGAGTTCGGCGTACCGCCGTCGACGCCGCTCGAACCGCCGAGCAGGAAGGCCGACCCGAGTGCGGGCGATGCGGCCGAGGCCGCCGGCGCCACCGTCAAGGCGCCGGCCTGGACCGTGCCGAACGAGTTGTCGGCCGAGTCGCCGTCGTTCTGCGTGAGCCCGACCAGGCCGGCCGATTCGAACTGGGCGAAGCGGCCGATCGCAAGCGCGACGTCGGGCGAGATGCCCGCCGACGGACGCACGGTCGCCGTCTTCGGATCGGTCGAGACGTTCTGGTTCACGACGGGTGAGACCGACGCGCTCTCGTCGCCGAGCGACGCGGAACCGGCGGACGGCGCGGTCACGCTCGGCGCGACCGAGCCCGACGCCGGGCTGCTCGCGCGCGAACCGGACCGTCCGACGGCGATCCCCTTGTCGTCCACCGCCGTCTTCGCCCCTGCCTTCGGCCGACCGGCCTCGAGCGTGACGACGCGACGCTGCGCCGAGTTCGGCGTGCTGCCCGCGCTCGCGTTCGCGTTTGCGCCGGCCGTGCGGCCGGCCGCGCCGGAGCTTGCCGACGGCGACGCGTTGGTGGGACTGAGCTGGCCGGTCGCCAGCGACTTCGCCGCGCTGTTCGCGGCCCCGGCCTGAACGGTTCCGATCGATCCCGACGCGGTGTTGTCCCCGTCGCCGGTGACGGCCGCCGGAACCGACACGGTCGGGTTTGCACCCAGGACGTCGGTGGTCACCGCCGGCGCGCTCGAGATCGGGCTCGCCTGGACGCTCCCCACCGAGTTGGTGACGACGTTGCTGCTGACTGCCGACGCCGCACACGCCATCGCGAGTAGCGCGGCGAGCGCGACAACCGAGATGAGCGTTCTTGGATTCATTTCCCGCCTCCCGCGAGTTGACCGGTCATTGCTGGGGGGAATGTCCGCACCGCGGCACGGATAAACACGGCTTTACAGAATGCGAACGCCGTCCAGGCGGAAGATGCGTTTGCGCGTCGCCCCGCTGGGAACTCTCGGTGCATGTTCAAGTGGGCTCTCGTTCTCGCCGCGGCTGCGGCAGCGGCGATGTCGAACGCGCAGGTCGGCATCGGTTCGCAGCTGATCGACCGCAACGCCACGAACGTCAAGCTCGAGGTCGACGCGAAGGGCGAGGCGATGATCACCTATCAGGTGGGCGGAAAGGTGAAGCACGTTCTCGCCTGGGGCGCCGTCAACGCCATTCCGCCGACCACGGACGAGCAGCAAGTCGCATTCAAGCTCGACTACTCGGGCGGCTACGGCAAGTACCACGTGGGCCACTACTGGCAGACGGCCGACTGGGTCTGCCTACCCTACGACGGGCCCGCCCTTGCCTGGAAGGTCGCGGCCTGCAAGGCACCGGACGGTTCCTACTGGGCGCTCCAGGCCTGGCAGCGGGCGCTGCCCGACTACGGCGCCCGGCCGTCGGCGCAGCAATCCGCGGTGGAGCTGCACCTCTCGCATTGGACGGGGGCAGCACCGACGTTCTCGGTCACCATGGACTGGAGCTACCGGAAGTACGACCACCTGTTCGGGACGTTCACCTACGGCGGAATCGGCGTGTACGGCTTCAAGGCGTCGTCGAGCGGCGTGCCGCTCGACGGATTCGGCCGCAACGTCTACCTCGACACGTTCGACTCGGCATACGGCGCCGGCTGGAAGCGCGAGAACAGCTTCCTGACGCACGGTCCGAAGGGATCCTTCTGCTACGGCTTCTACCCGCACGGTTCGCACCCGGCCGGCAACGGCACCAAGTACCGCATCACCGCCGAAGGACCCGGCGTCGCACCCGACGCGATGTGGCAGGGCAACGCGCCCGGCCCGTTCAACGCGACCGAAGAGGCCGCGGCCAGAGCCCAGCTGCTCGCACTCGGAGACCCGCATTGCACGGTGGGCTGACGCTGGCCTACAACCGGGATCTGGAGTTGCTCGCTCACCCACCCATATTCGTCACGGCCGAAGACGCGCTGCTGATCTTCAGCTCGGCCGAGGACGCCCGCACACACGTGAACTGGCCGTATGTCGAAGCCGGCCTCTACCGGGCCTATGACAGCGACGGCCGGCTGATCGAGTTCAAGGTCGACAGGCTGCCCGTCAAGCGACGGTTCTTCCTCGGCACGCGGGTCGACCGCAGAGTGATCCTCTCGGTCGAAGACGAACCGACACACGCCTACGAGTTGAGAGCCGCGTTGATCCAGGCGCTCGGCCGCACCATTCCCGAAGAGATAGGGCGGGCGAGCCTGTCGGAGTTGAAGAAGCTCGCGCTCGCACGTTTCGGCTTCGTTCCCTAGCAGCTAGCCGGGCCGGATCGACTGGGCGAAGTGGAAGAGCTCGTGCGGGTCGACGTCCCGCTTGATCGACCGGAGACGCGGATAGTTCGCGCCGTAGTACGCGTGCGTCCATGTCGTCAGGTCGCGGTCGATGTAGTTCTGGTACGCGTAGCCTGAGACGAAGGGACGCATCGCGGCGTAGAAGCGGCGGATCCATCGCAGCGCCTGCTCGTCCGCGCCGCTCCAGTAGGCGAGGTACTGCGCCGAGCCGAGCGCGCTGCGAGCGCAACCCGGAGCCGACCGGCGGCGCAGCCACACGCGCGAACGCGCCCCGCGTGCACACCGCCGCCGCGGCGCCGCCGGCAGCGATCAGGAACGCGCGGCGATCGACCGATGCGAGCACGCCGCGGCGGCTCAGCTGTTCGGCGGCACGCGCTTGTCCCCGGCCAGCGACTCGTGGCCGCAGGCCGGGGAGACGGAGACGCCGCCGACGTCCTGCGTCAGTCCGAACGTCTCCAGGTCGTGGAAGTCGGGCCAGCCGCTGCCGTCGACCGAGATCACCCGGTCGATGCGGCGGCGCTTGGTCAGCGCGAGAACCTGGTCGATCGTCGGATGACCCGGCAGCTGCCCGTAGATCGTCAGCCCGGCGTTCGTCGGGTCGGCGAGGAAGCTCGCGGGCTGGTCGCTGTGACCGAGGGACCCCTCGGCGATCTTGAACCAGAAGTTCGATTCCGCCTGCCAGATGTCGCTGTCGCCCCAGTGGCCGAACGGGAAGATCAGCAGCGTCTCGCCCTTCGGGATGCAGACCTTGTAGGTCCCCTGCGCGAAGAACGCCGGGCGAAAGGGGTGGTAGCGGTAGTCGGCCTTCCAGACCGCCGGGATGAGCGTCGCCACCGCGAGCACCGGCAGGACGTACGGCCGCCCGAACACCCGGCCCTTCGTCGACGCGAACCACATCGCGGCCACGACCGACGCGACGAGTGTTGCGTAGAGCGCGAAGCGGGACGGCAGGAAGTCGACGTTCGTCCAGCCTGCCGGAACGGACCACGGCAGCCAGCCGAGGACGCGATGGCCGCCGACGTAGAGCGCCGTTCCGAGCGAGATCAGGGTCGCGATCCCGAAGAACGCAACGAGCGACCACGCCAGCCGTTCTCTCCGCCGGCGCCAGACGTAGAGGGCGAAGACGAGCAGGATCGGAATGCCGAGATACGAGTCGCGCTCGGCGTCGTCCCCCGGAAACTTCGCCGACAGGTTGTTGAACGTCGACCCGCCCCAGCCGACGAGGTGCGTCGGCACGAAGAGGTTCAGCAGGTCTGCGCCGTACGAGTCGGCGTAGTTGTAGTTGGGCGCCGGGTGCGTGACCGTGTAGTAGACGAGCGGCAGGCAGATCAGCGCTGCGAGCGCGTAGCCGCCGACGAGCGGCGCCACCGACTCGACCGCCCGGCGCCGATACGAGGGGAGCGGCAGGGTGAGAAGCAGCGCGAGCACGAGCGCCATCGTCATCGTGAGAGCGACTTCGGTCGAGATGTAGCCCTCGCCGGCGACGATCAGCGCGAAGCGCCAGGCGAGACCGCGCCCGTCGAGCTCACCGCGGACGAAGCGGATCATGACGAGCGCCGCGAGCGGAATGAGGAAAACGCTCGTGAGGTTGATGTGGCTCGCGAACTCGTGCGCGAGCATGTAGCTCGAGAATCCGAACAGATAGCCGCCGAAGATCCCTGCCACCGTCGAGCGCGTGAGGTACCGGCAGAGCAGGAACGCCGTCCACGCGGTGAGCGCCGGCATCAAGAGCGCAGCGATGTTGAACGAGACGTCGGGCCCGAAGAGCAACGTGAGCGGGGCGAAGACGATCGCGAGCCCGGGGATCGACGTCACCCAGGCGAGGTCGATCCCGGTCGGGGCGTAGACGACGTGCGAGACGAACGGGTTCGTCCAGTGCAGGATCGCGTGCGGCCACCAGGCAAAGCACCAGAGGTAGATCTCGGCGTCGCTCTGGTTGAAGCTGCCGACCAGGAGGCGGCCGGGGTGCGGCAGCACCCGCACGCCGAAGTACGCGACCGAGATCGCGAGATAGCCGAGGAACACGAGGAGGCTCGCCCGCTTGCGTCTCGTCACGCGCACGACGCTACACAGGCCGGCCGACGGGACCGACGCGAACTACGTCGGCGCGGTGATCCAGGCGGTCGCGGTTCCTTCGACCCGGAGAGCGACACGCCGTCCGAGCTCCGGCGCCTCTGCACCGTGGAGCCGGGCGAGGATCTCCCAGGCGGGACGCCCGGGCTTCGGCGCGAGTCCCCACGCCGGCTGGTCGAGCCGGACTCCGAGCAGCACGTCGTGCCCGTGGAACTCGCGGCTCACGACCACTCCGACCGAGCGCGGCCCGTCTTCGACCGCGTCCTCGGCGCCGACGACGACCTGCTCAGGGCGAACGAGCACGCCGACGGCGACGGGCCCTGCCGCCGGCGAGTCCAGCTCCACCGAGATCGGACCGAGGATCGAGTGGACGACGCCGCCCTCGAGACGCCCGAAGAGCAGGTTGGCGTGGCCGACGAAGCGCGCCACCTCGGCGTTCACCGGCCGTCCGTACACCGTCGCCGGCTCGTCGAACTGGACGATCGTCCCGTGCTGGAGAATCGCGACGCGGTCGGCGATCGAGAGTGCCTCGTCCTGGTCGTGGGTGACGAGGATCGCCGTCGCACCCGCCTGCCGGAGCACACCGACGACCTCGGAGCGCATGCTCGTCCGGAGCTCGACGTCGAGCGACGAGAACGGCTCGTCGAGGAGCACGAGATCGGGACCGCCCGCGAGCGCGCGCGCGAGGGCGACGCGCTGGCGCTCGCCGCCGGAGAGGTGATGCGGAAAGCGGCGCTCGAACCCGCCGAGGCCGACCAGCTCGATCAGCTCGGCGACACGGCGGTTGCGCTCGGCCGCCGCACGCCGGCCGTGCCCGCCGCGCAGCCCGAAGGCGACGTTGGCGGCAACCGTCAGGTGAGGGAAGAGCGCACCTTCCTGCGGGACGTAGCCGATCCGCCGCCGTTCCGGCGGCGTGTGCTCACGAGGGCTGTCGACGACACGACCGGCAAGCGAGATCGCACCGCGGTCCGCCCGCTCGAGACCCGCGATCAGGCGGAGCAGCGTCGTCTTGCCGCTGCCGGAGGCGCCGAGGATCGCGGTCAGCGAACCCTCCTGCGCAGCGAACGAGACGCCGCTCAGCACGACCTTGCCGTCGAACGACTTCTCGACGGCGGTGACGGCAACGGCAACCTTGGCCGGAGTCTCCCGCTCGGTCACGTCGGCCCGCTTCCCGCGATCCGTTCGAACCAGCGGCCGAGGAGGACGCCCGGCAGCATGGCGACGAGAAGCAGCGTCAGCGCATACGGGGCGGCCGCGCCGTAGGAGAAGTTCGTCGTGTAGGCCCAGAACTGCGTCGCGAGCGTCTCGACGCCGGTCGGGTGGAGGACGAGCGTGGCGGTGAGCTCAGTCGCCGCGCTCAGGAAGACGAGCGAGAACGCGGCGAGGAGCCCGGGCGCGATCAGCGGAAGCGTCACGCGAACGAGCACCGAGAGCCGGCGGTGACCGAACGAGCGCGCGACCTCCTCGAGGCCGGCGGGGGCCTGCGCAACGCCCGCGCGCACCGCGACGAGCGCCAGCGGGAAGAACATCATCGCGTAGGCGGCGACGAGCTCCTCGCTCGACTGGTAGAGCTGCGGCAGGTAGCGCACGGTGAAGTAGACGAGCGCGAGTGCGACGACGATGCCCGGCAGCGCCTGGACGACGAAGGTGGAGCGTTCGAGCACGAGGCTCGCCTTCGAGCGGTGGCGTTCGACGAGGAGCGCGACCGGCAGCGCCGCGCAGGTTGCGATCGCCGCCGCGGCTGCGCTGTAGCCCGCGGTCGCGGCGGCCGCGCTCAGGATCGACGCAGACGGGAGGGTCGACGACGTCCCCTGCAAGAGCCAGTAGACGAGCGCCCAGACCGGAACGCCGATCGCGAGGCCGAGGAGCCCGGCGAGCCCGAGCAGCACCGGCAGCTTCGCGCGGCCGAGCTGGATGCGTGCGGGTCGGCGGCTGAGCTGGCTGCGCCGCGCGGTGCCCGACCGCCCGCGCGCGACACCCTCGCCGCTCAGCACGACGAGGCCGATCAGCACGAGGACGAGCGAGAGCGCGCAGGCGGCGGGCGTGTCGAACCCGATCTCGAACTCGGTGAAGATCTCGGTCGTGAACGTCTGGAAGCGGAGGATCTCGAACGTGCCGAACTCGGCGAGCAGGATCAGCGAGACGAGCAGGGAGCCGCCGAGGAGCGCCGGCCGGATCTGGTGGATGGTCACGCGCCAGAACGCCCGGAACCGCCCGAGCCCGAGCACGCGCGCGACGTCCTCGAGATCCGGGTCGGCCGTGCGCAGTGCGGCGGCGACCGGCAGGTAGACGAGCGGGTAGCTCCCGAGCGTCATCACGAGCACCGACCCGCGGTACCCCTCGACCCCCGGCGCGAGCGAGATCCAGCCGTAGCCGAGGACGAAGTCCGGGACGGCGAGCGGGAGCACGAGGGCGATCGCCCAGAACCGCCGGAACGGAAGCGCCGTCCGCTCGGTGCACCAGGCCGCGGCAACGCCGATCACGGCACAGAGAAACGTGACGGCGACCGTCAGGCGGACCGTGTTCCAGAGGAGCTGTGCCGTCAGGTGCCGGAAGAGGAGCGGCGAAAGGACGCTCCAGCCCGACTGCGCCGCCTGGAGGACGAGGAACGCGAGCGGCAGCAGCACCGCGCAGGCGACAAGGACCGCGGTCCCGGCGAGCACGAACGACGGGAACCGCCGACGGGTTCTGGCAGTTGCCTCCGCGACGAGCTCGCCGGCGCTCATCGCATGGATCAGAGCAGGCCGACTTGCTGGAGCAGCCCGATCGCCGTCTGGCCGTTTCCGAGCCTGGCGATCGAGATCGGGTCGGGCCGCAGCTCCTTGAACGGGACGAGCCCCTTCGCGGTGACGACGCCCGACCCGAGCGGATACTCGTAGCTCTCGCTGTGCGCGATGATCTCCTCGCCCTGCTTGCTGACGAGGAAGGCGAGGAACTGCTGGTCCTGCGCCTGGTGCGAGCTCGACGCGAGGATGCCGGCGCCGGAGACGTCGATCACGTAGCCCGGGTCGCCGGCGGCGAAGAAGTGCTCGGCGGAGTGCATCTTCGCGCTGCCGAGCTCGTCGCGCAGGCGGTACCAGTAGTAGTGGTTGATCACGCCGAGCTCGGCCTGGCCCGCGTTGACCTCGGCGACGAGGGTCTCGTTGTCGGGATAGATCTTGTTCCCCGCGTTCGCCTTCAGACCCTCGAGCCACTTGATCGTCCGCGCCGGCCCGTAGCGCGCGTCGACCGCGGTCACGATCGGCTGGAAGTCGGTCTCGCTCGGCGCGAGCGCGAGCTTTCCCTTCCACTTCGGATCCGCCAGGGCGAGGACGGACGTCGGCAGCTCAGACGGCTTCAGCTTCTGCGTGTTGTAGACGAGGACGCTCACCCGCGCGGACACGCCGACCCACCGCTTCTGCGGCGAGCTGTACTGCGCAGGGGTCTTCGCGAGCGTCGACGCCGCCACGGGCGACAGGAGCCCGCGCTGCTGGAGATCCTCGAGCGGGGGCGAGTTCTCGGTGAAGAAGACGTCGGCGGGCGAGTGCTTGCCCTCCTGGACGATCTGCGCGGCGAGCAGGTCCTCGTCGCCCGACCTGACGGCGACCTGGATGCCCGTCTTCTTCTCGAACGCCGACACGAGCGCGGCCACCGTCTCGGGATGCTGGCCGGCGTAGAGCGTGATCGTGGTCGAGCTGCGCGCGGCGGCGCCGGCCCCGGCCGCCCAAGCCGTCAGGCCTGCAACGAGGAGCAGGGGCAGGATCCGGCCGAGGCGCGCACGCTGCATATGGGAAACCTTACAGAGCCTCTATGGGTCGCCTGACAAGACCAGGCTAACGAGAGCGCTCGAGATGGAGCGCGACGCCGTCGAGGAGGCGTGTCAGCCCGCGGTGGAAGCGGTCGTCGGCGGTCGCGTCGGCGATGAGGCGGCGGAGGGCCGTTTCCGGGTCGTCACCGCCGAGCAGCGCTTCGATGTGCGGAAATTCTCCCGTGTGGAGCTGCGTCCGGATGTAGTCGGCGACGGAAGGGATCCAGCCCTCCCTCAGGTCGTCCTGGAGGTCGTCGCGCATGACGAATCCGAGTGCGTAGTCGTCGACGAGCGAGATGAGCTCGATCTTCTCGGCCATGCCGACGGGCAGGTCGGCGACGGCTGCGAGCGACTGCTCGATGTGACGCAGGCTGTTGGGGCCGATCAGATCGTGGGGCAAGGCGAGCGCCCACGGGTGACGGAGCATCGCGGCACGGCTTCGCCCGGCCAGTTGGATGAGGGCTTCGCGCCAGCCGGCGGCGAGCTCTGCCTCGGGGACGAGGAGCTCGCCCATGACCGCGTCGTTCATCAGCGTGAGCAGGTCGTGCTTGGTCTCGACGTAGTGGTACAGGGTCATCGTCCCGGCGCCGAGCTCGGTGGCGAGACGCCGCATCGAGACTGCCTCGATGCCCTCGGCGTCAGCGATCGCGAGCGCCGCGGCTGCGATCTGCTCGCGGCTGTAGCGCGGCCGGCGCGATCCGGGCTCCGGTCTCGCCCAGACGGGTTCGCCCTTGCCGCCGCGCGCCTGCGGGTGTTGCCGGCTTGACATCTCGTACACTGTACGTGTAGTTTAGACGTATGGCGTACGAAAAGAAAGTACGGCGTACGAGTTCAGTGACGGCGTCCGCCGGGGAGACCCCGTGGCCGACGCGCCGATGATCGAGGCTCACGGCCTGGCGAAGTCCTACGGGGAGACGGTTGCGCTCGCCGGGATCGACCTCGCCGTGCCGGCCGGCTCGATTCTCGGGATGCTGGGGCCGAACGGCGCCGGGAAGACGACTGCGGTTCGCATCCTGACCACGCTGGCGCTTCCCGACGAAGGTCGCGCGCAGGTCGCCGGGTTCGACGTCGTCGCCCAGGCCGCCCAGGTTCGGCGCAACATCGGCGTGACGGCGCAGTCCGCGACGCTCGACGAGCTGCTCACCGGCCGGCAGAACCTCGTCACGATCGGACGCTTGAGCGGTCTGCGGCGCGCCCACGCGCGGACGAGAGCGGTCGAGCTGCTCGAGCAGTTCGAGCTGGTCGACGCCGGAGACCGGGTCCTCAAGGGCTACTCGGGTGGAATGCGCCGGCGTCTCGACCTCGCGGCCGGTCTCGTCACGCGACCGCCGGTGCTCTTTCTCGACGAACCGACGACCGGCCTCGACCCCACGAGCCGTGCGCGGATGTGGGACGTCATCCGGGGGCTCGTCGCCGACGGCGTCACGCTGCTGCTCACGACCCAGTACCTCGACGAGGCCGACCAGCTGGCCGACCGGATCGTGGTGCTCGACCACGGACGCGTGATCGCCGGCGGGACGGCGGCGGAGCTGAAGGCGCGGGTCGGTGGCGCGCGTCTCGACATCACGCTCAACGAGGCGCATCGCGAGGCCGCCGCAGCTCTCGCGCCGTTCGTCGTGGGTGAGGTGCAGGTCAGCCACGACGGACGGCGTCTGCGGGCACCCGTGCGCAGCGGTCACGGACTGGCGACCACGCTCGTGCGCGCGCTCGACGAGGCCGGCATCACGGTCGACGACGTGACCGTCCATCAGCCGTCCCTCGACGACGTCTTCTTCGCGCTCACCGGTCAGCCGGCGGCCGAACAGGACGGAGACGCGTCCGCTTCCGATCGAGACGACCCGGCGGTGCGGCCGTGACCGCCTCTTCACTGAGGTCTTCGAACGCCGCCGGCTGGTTCGGCGACGTCGCCGTCATGACGAGGCGAAACCTGGTGCACATCGCGCGCGAGCCCCTCCAGCTCTCGGACGTCACCATCCAGCCGGTGCTGTTCACGGCGCTGTTCGTGTACGTCTTCGGCGCGGGGGTCGTCCTCCCACACGGAGGCAGCTACGCCGACTTCGCGATCGCCGGCATGCTCGCGCTCAACCTCACCACTTCGTCGATGGGCACCTCGGTCGGGCTGAGCAACGACCTCAACGGCGGCATCATCGACCGCTTCCGGACGCTGCCGATGTGGCGGCCGGCGGTACTCATCGGACGCTCGGTCACCGACCTGATGACCGCGCTGCTCTGCACGTTCTTCGTCGCCGTCACCGGCCTCGTCGTGGGCTGGCGGCCCGAGGGCAGCGTCGCAGCGACCGTCGGCGGCTTCGCCGTCTTCCTCTTCTTCAGCTACTCCCTCTCCTGGGGTTGTGCATGTCTCGGAATCATGAGCAAGGGGCCCGAGTCGGCCCAGGGCGTCGGACTGGTCGTCCTCTTCCCGCTCGCAATCGTCTCCAATGCGCTCGTCCCGACTGCGCACATGCCGGCAGTGCTCCGCGTGATCGCCGACTGGAATCCCGTCAGCGCAGTCACCGCGGCATCGAGGCACCTCTTTGCGAATCCGAATCCCTCCTCGACGATTCACGCCTGGCCGATGCAGCATCCCGTCGTCACCTCGTTGCTCTGGTCGATCGGGCTGCTCGTGGTCTTCGCACCGCTGGCGACGGCTCTCTACCGCCGGCGGACGACCGAGTAGAAGCGCCCGGCCGGTCAGATCCGCGATGAGGCGTGGTGATCGATCGAGCGTGCCACGACCTTCTGCCTGCTGCCGCTCGGCGCTGACGTCTTGGTGGCCGTGGCTGTCACGGTCGTGAGGAGCGTGGCCGGAACGTTCGTGGCTGTCGGCGCAGCGGCGGTGGCGAGGCTCGGATCGCCGAGGAGCTGGGCGAGGAGCGCCTGGAACTGGGCGGTCGGCATCCCTGACGACTCGACGCCGAGGCTGCGCGGGCTCATCGCGTTCTCGGGCGACTGCCAGTAGGCCCAGGCGAGCTCGCTCGCGAACCGTTCGCAGCCATACTGCTCGGTTGCGCCTTCGACGACCGATGTCGAGCCTTCGCCGGGAAACCAGACCGTTCCCCCGAGCGCGGTGTCGAGCTGAGCGCGCTCGGTGTCGTTCAGGAGGAAGAAGTCGACCTGGTGTCCGAACTCGTGTTGCACCGTGCCCCACGCGAAGGTCCCCGAGTCGAGCAGCGAGGAATCGAGGTAGACGTTCCCCACGGTCGAGTCGTCGGTGCCGTAGTCGCCGATGTTGACGGTGATTTGCTGGCGGATGAGGCTCCAGTCGAAGCTCGAGGCCTCGAGTGCCTCGGTGACCTGCTTCTGCTCGTTCGCCGTTCCGCCGTTGAAGAGGAGCGACGGCAGCGAGGAAGCGTGGGCCGGAGCTGAGAAACCGGCGAAGAAGAGGGCGAAGACGGCTGTGAGAAACGTGAGAAGAGCGCGGCGTGTGTTCATGCCTCCGTTTTGGAGGCGGTCCGGCCGCGTCGTGTCCCCCGTCCGGCCTGCGCGTTCGCGCGTTCGTCACCCGTACGGGGGTCACCGCGCTTCGCGCACGCAAAAGGGGGGACAGGCGGCGCACTTCGCGTCCCCGAACGGGGGACATCGAGCCGGCCGCTAGAGGAGGCTCCGGCGGTGGGCTTCGGCGGAAGACCGGCAAGAAAGAGCGGAGAGGGAGGGATTTGAACCCTCGACGCACCTTTCGGCACGTACGCGATTTCCAGTCGCGCTCCTTAGACCGCTCGGACACCTCTCCGCGGCCGGAGCAGCGTAGCGAGCGCGGGCGCTCTCGTCAGTCGTGCACGCGCGCGATCAGGTCCTCGCGCTTCACGACCCGCACGCGATGGCTCGAGCGGACGAGCCGGATCTCGTAGCCGGCGTCGCGCGGGTAGAGCACCTTGTCGCCCGGCTCGACGAGGCTCACGTCGGGGCCGACGGCCGCGACGATCCCGGTCAGGCATTGCGCTGCCTCGTTGATCGGCACGATCAGGCCGCTCGAGGTCTCCGACTCGTCGAGCGGCTGGATGACGAGGTAGTCGTCGAGCGGTTCGAGCGTGACCTCGGTCGCCGAAAGCGGGTCGAGCATCCTTCCCAGGTTACATCCGGCCTGCCGCGACGATGCGCTCGAGGAACTGCTGCGTCCGCGGCTCGCGCGGCGCCGAGAAGATCTGCGCGGGCGCGCCCTGCTCGAGGATGACACCGCCGTCGAGGAAGCAGACGCGGTCGGCGATGTCCCGCGCGAAGCCCATCTCGTGCGTGGCGATCAGCATCGTCATCCCGCCGGCGGCGAGCTCGCGGATCACCTCGAGCACCTCCGCGACGAGCTCCGGGTCGAGCGCGCTCGTGACCTCGTCGAGCATCATCAGCTCGGGCTCCATCGCGAGCGCGCGGACGATCGCCACGCGCTGCTGCTGGCCGCCCGACAGCCGGTCCGGGTAGTCGTGCGCCTTGTCGGCGAGACCGAACCGCGCGAGCAGCTCGTGCGCCCGCGAGTCGGCCTCGCCGCGCCCGAGTCCGAGCACCGCTCGCGGCGCGAGCGTCACGTTCCGCAGCACGGTCATGTGCGGGAAGAGGTTGAAGGCCTGGAAGACGATCCCGATCCGGCGGCGAACCCGGTTCACGTCCACCCCGCGGCGGGTGATCTCGTTGCCGCCGACGACGATCCGCCCCGCGTCGACCGGCTCGATCAGGTTGATGCAGCGGAGGAGGGTCGACTTGCCCGAGCCGGAGGCGCCGATCAGGCAGACGACCTCGTGATCGGCGACCGCGAGGTCGATCCCGCGCAGCACCTCCGTGCGCCCGAACGACTTGCAGACTCCCTCGACCGCGAGCGCGGTCACGTGACGCCTCCCACCTGGCGCTTGCGCCGGTCGCGCAGGGCGAGCCAGTCGGTGAAGCGCGCGAGCGGAATCGTGATCGCGACGAAGAGAAACGCGGCAGCGAGGTACGGCGTGAAGTTGAAGGTCGCGTCGACGTCGATCGTCGACTGGTTGAGCGCCTCGATCGCGCCGAGCACGCTCACGAGCGCGGTGTCCTTCTGGAGCCCGATGAAGTCGTTGAGGAGCGGCGGGATGACGTGCCGCACGGCCTGCGGCAGGATCACGTAGCGCGTCGCCTTCCAGCGGGTCAGCCCGAGCGAGCGCGCCGCCGCCTCCTGCGACGGGTGCACCGACTCGATTCCCGCGCGGTAGACCTCGGAGACGTAGGCGGTGTAGACGAGCACGAGCGCGACGATCCCCCAGAACGTCGTCGAGGTCGGCACGTTCTTCAAGCCGAGGCCCGGCGCGCCGAAGCCGAGCAGCACGATCACGAGGATCGTCGGGACGCCGCGGAAGAAGTCGGCGTACGCGATCGCGAGCGCCCGCAGCGGAAAGAACACGGGCCCGGGCAGGCTGCGGACCACCGCGAGGACGAGCGCGACGACGAGGATCAGCGCCTCGGCGATGGAGAACATCTTCACGTTGAGCAGGAACGCGCGCGAGATCTCGGGCAGCGTCGACCGGAACTCGTGCCAGTTGAAGAAGGCGGTGTGGACCTGGGGCCAGCCGGGCGCGTGCGTGACCCCGACGACGAGCACGGCGAAGAAGACGACCGTGCTCGCGAGCGCGATCGCGACGCTGCGGGGGCCGCCCGCGCCGAGCCCGAGGATCTTCGAGCTGCGGTCGCGCTCGGTTACTTCAGTTCCGGCGCGCCGGCCGCCTTCGACAGCCACACCTGTTGGAGCAGCTTCAGGGTGCCGTTCGCCTTGAGCGTGGCGAGCGCGGAGTTGACGCAGCCGACGAGCGGGTTGCCCTTCGCGAAGACCATCCCGAAGTGCTCGCCTCCGGCCGGTGCGGGAAAGTAGCCGAGCACCTTCGAGTGGGAGACCTGCGCCGACGTCACGTAGAAGGCGGTCGGCAGGTCGACGACGAGGCCGTCGATCTGCTTGTTCTTCAGCGCTTCGATCGCGCCCGCGTTCTGCGGGTAGACGGCCGGCTGCTTCGTCGGCTTGATGTGGTCCTCGATGTAGGCATAGCTCGTCGTTCCCACCTGGGCGCCGAGCTTGAAGCTTCGCAGGCCGGCGATCGTCTTGACCTTGGCGATCGGCGTGCCGTCGAGGACGACGACCGACTGGTTCACGTCGTAGTAGGAGTTGCTGAAGGTGACGACCTTCGCGCGCGCGGCCGAGTACGAGATCTGGTTGATGTCGAAGTCGAACGACTTCGCGCCCGGCGCGAACGACTTGTCGAACGGTACGTACACCCAGTCGACGGCGTTCGACGAGAAGCCGAGCTGGCTCGCGACCGCGTAGGCGACCGCCGACTCGTAGCCTTCGCCGCTCCGCGGGTCGGCGACCTTCCAGGGCGATCCGGGCGGCGGCTTGCCCTCGTACCACGGCGGGTAGGCCGGGTTGTCGGTGCCGATCGTGAGCTTGCCGGCGTGGAGGGTCTTGCAGGCCGCGGACGGGCTCGCCTGCACGAGCGGGCTCGCCGTTCCGCCGGTGCTCGCGGCGAGCGCTGCGAGGGCGGCGACGAGGGCGATCAGGGCCGCGCGCATACCCTGCCGATTTTATGCGCATCGGCCGTCACGAGGTCGCGGTCTCGAACCCCGACAAGGTCTTCTTCCCGGAAAGCGGGCTGACGAAAGGCGATCTCGTCGACTACTACCTGGCCGTCGCCGACTGCGCGCTCCCCCACCTCCGCCGGCGGCCCTTCCACATGAAGCGCTACCCGAACGGGGTCGACGGCGAGTTCTTCCACCAGAAGCGGGTGCCCGCGACCCATCCCGACTACGTGGACGAGGTGCCGGTCTCGTTTCCGAGCGGCCATTCGACCGTGTTCGCGATCGTCGACAACGCCGCCGCGCTCGCCTGGGTCGCGAACCTCGGCTGCATCGAGCTGCACACGTGGCACTCGCGCGTGCCGGCGATCGAGCAGCCCGACTACCTGCTGATCGACCTCGACCCGAGCGCCGACGGGCAGTGGCCGTACGTACGCGAGATCGCTACCTGCGTCCGCGAGGTGATGGACGAGCTCGGGCTCGCCTCGTTCCCGAAGACGTCCGGTGCGACCGGCCTGCACATCCTCGCCCCGATCAAGCCCGACCTTCGGTTTCCCGAGGTGCGCCGGTTCGCGAAGGCGCTCGCGGAAGAGGTCGAGCGGCGGATCGGCGACCAGCAGGTCGCGACGACGACGTGGCGCGTCGCCGATCGCAAGGGCGTCTTCGTCGACTTCGGCCAGAACGCGCGCGACCGGACGATCGCCTGCGCGTACTCGATCCGGCCCGTCCCTGATGCTCGCGTCTCGGCGCCGCTCCGCTGGGACGAGGTGCCGGACGTCGACCCGGCCGCCTTCACGGTCGCGACGATGCGGGAGCGGATCGCCTCGGCCGGCGACCCGACGGCCGGGATGTGGCGCCGGGCGGTCTCGCTTCGCTCCCGCTTCCCGAAACTCGGCCTAACAGATGGCTAAAAACCCCCGATTACCTTTGGGGTGTGCTTTCGGGGGGACACCGAGCCGTCCTGCGCGTCTTGGCCGTCGGGGTAGCCGCCTTCGCGCTGCTCAGCCCGCCGGCGAACGCGTCCCCGACGATTCGCTACGGCATCCAGGACGACGCCTGGCTGCTCTACGGGCCGGGGACCATGACGGAGCGGCTCAACCGGCTCCAGAACCTCGGCGTCGAGGTCGTGCGCATCAACGTGCTCTGGAACGAGGTCGAGCCGAGTCGAGGCGTCTACAACTGGAGCCTCTACGACCCGCTCGTCAAGGGCCTCCACCAGCGCGGAATCGAGCCGGTGCTGACCCTCGTCTCGGCGCCCTCGTGGTCGAACGGCGGGCAGGCGACGAACTTCGCCCCGACGAGCGGCGCCCCGTTCGCCGCCTTCGCGAAGGCGGCGGCAGAGCACTACCCGTACGTGACGCGCTGGCTGATCTGGAACGAGCCGAACCATCGAAGCTGGCTGCGTCCGACGTCGCCGTCGATCTACGTGACGCGGCTGCTGAATCCGGCCTACACGGCGATCCACAGCGTGATCAAGCACGTGATGGTCGGAGGCGGCGTCACCGCGCCCGACGCGGCGACGGGCGGCGTCTCGCCGGTCGCCTGGATCAAGGGCATGGCAGCGGCGCACGCGAAGCTCGACGCGTACGCGCACAACCCGTACCCGTCCGACCCAACGGAGACGCCGACGAGCGGCGGCTGCATGCACTGCAGCACGTTGACGATGGCGACGCTGCCGAAGCTGATCACCGACGTGAAAAACGCGTTCGGGAAGAGCAAGCGGATCTGGCTGACCGAGTACGGCTATCAGACGAACCCGCCCGATCCCTATCTCGGCGTCTCGCTCGCGGACCAGGCGCTCTACCTGAGCGAGGCGGCGCTGCGCGCGTACCTCGCGCCGCGCGTCGACATGCTGATCAACTACCTCGTGCAGGACGAGCCCGACCTCAGCGGCTGGCAGAGCGGCCTGCTGACCGACACCGGCGTCGAGAAGCCGTCGTACGCGGCGTTCCAGGTGCCGCTCACGGTCGAGAAGCACACGCGCACCACCGTCACGCTCTGGGGGCAGATCCGCCCGGGGAGCGGCCGCCAGGACTACGTCCTCCAGGAGCTCCAGGGCGACCGCTGGCTCTCGGTGGGGACGACCGCGCAGACGAGCCCGCGCGGTTTCTTCACCCGCGTCGTCTCCGCCGTCGCGGGCACGAGCTTCCGCGTGCTCCAGCTGGCGCGCGGACTGACGAGCGCCACGCTCACGAGCTAGGCGAACAGGTCGGCGACGGACGACCTGCTCTTCGGCGGGCGCAGCTCGCGCCACGTGCACGAGCTCGGGTCCTTGTCGTCGCGCCAGCGGATGAGCTTCGTGCCGTGCCGGAAGCGCGAGCCCTGCACCTTGTCGTAGCGCACCTCGACGACGAGCTCCGGCTTCGTCCACGCCTCCTCGAGCTCGCCGCTCCCCCACCGGTTCGGCTCGGAGACGCGCTCGCCCTTCGACGCCTCGACGAGCGGCAGCACGCGTTCGGCGACCTCCTTCCGTCGCGCCGCCGCGACCGCGCACGAGCCGACGTAGTCGAGACCGCCGTCCTCGCGAAAGAGGCCGAGGAGCAGCGTGGCGATGGCCTCGCCCTTGCGCCGGATCCCGATCACGACGCAGTCGGCGGTCTTGTGCTCCTTCACCTTGACGACGCCCTCGCGTGATCCCGGCAGGTACGGCAGGCCGAGCCGCTTCGCGACGACGCCGTCGAGGCCGAGCGACTCGAAGCGGTCGAGCCAGCCGCGCGCGTCCTTCAGACTGCGCGTCGCCGGCGAGAGCCGGAAACCCTTCGCAAGCTGCTCCAGCTTGGCACGGCGTTCCTCGAGCGGCCGGCGCCACACCGGTTCGCCGTCCCAGAGCAGCACGTCGAAGGCGACGAACTCGGCCGGGATCTCCCCGGAGAGCTTCCTGATCCGCGACTCCGCGGGATGCAGGCGCATCTGCATGGCGTCGAAGTCGAGCGCGCCGTCGCGGACGATCACGATCTCGCCGTCGAGGGCGCTCTTCGGCGGCAAGAGGTCGCCCAGCGGGCGCAGCTCGGGGAAGTAGCGCAGCAGCGGGCGGCCGTTGCGCGACCAGAGCGCGAGCTCCTTGCCGGCGTTCTCGAGCACGCCGCGGAACCCGTCCCACTTCGGCTCGTACTGCCAGCCCTCGCCCTCGGGCAGCTCGCGCACGAGGTCGGCCTCCATCGGCGGGAACGGGATCGACCTGGGCGGGGCGGCGGCGGGCACGAACGTAAGCTTGACCCGTGAAGCGCGTCGCCGTCACGGGCATCGGTGCGGTCTCGCCGCTCGGCCTCGACGCGCCGTCGACGTGGCGCGCCGCGCTCGCCGGCGAGAGCGGGATCGACTGGATCAAGGCGTTCGACGCGAGTGAGTTCCCCGTACGGGTCGCCGGCGAGGTGAAGGACTTCGATCCGCTCCAGGTCGCCTCGCCAAAGGAGGCGCGCAAGCTCGAGCGCAACGTGCTCCTCGCGCTCGGCGCCGCGCGCGAGGCGATGACCGACGCGAACCTGAACGGCTTCGACCCGAACCGCGTCGGGATCATCTTCGGGTCGGCGATCGGAGGCGTGACGGGCATCGTCGAGCAGGCCGACGTGCTGCGCGAGCGCGGCTACAGCCGCATGTCGCCGAGCTTCCTGCCGAACGTGCTCGTCGACACCGCGTCGGGCCAGCTCGCGATCTCGCTCGGGATCAAGGGCCCGAACTACGCGGTCGTCTCCGCCTGCGCGACCGGCTCGCACGCGATCGGCGAGGCGGCGGAGCTCGTCAAGCGCGGCGACGCCGACGCCGTGATCGCCGGAGGCACCGAGGCCTGCATCATCCCGCTGATCCTCGGCGGCTTCATCGCCATGCGCGGGCTCGCCGCCGAGGAGGTAAACCCGGCGCACGCGTCGCGTCCCTTCGACGCGACGCGCGAGGGGTTCGTGATCGCCGAGGGTGCGGGCGCGGTGGTCGTCGAGGACTGGGAGCACGCAGAGCGGCGCGGCGCGTCGATCTACGCCGAGGTGCTCGGCTACGGCGCCTCGAACGACGCGCACAACCTCGCGCAGCCCGAACCCGGCGCCGAGGGAGTGGCGACGATGATGCGCAGCGCGCTCGCGCGCGCCGGCGTCGAGCCCGAGCGCGTCGGCTACATCAACGCGCACGGCACCTCCACCCCGCTCGGCGACGCGGCGGAGACGAAGGCGATCAAGGACGTCTTCGGCGACCACGCCTACGAGCTCGCCGTCTCATCGACGAAGTCGATGACGGGGCACACCTTCGGCGCCGCCGGCGCGATCGAGGCGATCATGTGCATCCTGGCGCTGCGCGACGGGATGCTCCCGCCGACGATCAACTACCGCGAGCCCGACCCCGAGTGCGACCTCGACTACGTGCCGAACGACGCGCGTGCCGCGAAGATCGAGGTCGCGCTCTCGAATGCGATGGGCCTCGGCGGCCACAACGGCTGCGTCCTTCTCAAAGCGGTGTGACGTACGCGGCGGTGAGGCCGCCGTCGACGAGGAACGTCGAGCCCGTCACGTACGACGACTCGTCGCTCGCCAGGAAGAGCGCGCCGTTGACGATCTCGCGCGGCTTCGCCAGGCGGCCGGTCGGCCAGTGCACGCGCCGGCGCTCGAGCGCCGCCGGGTCGCCGCCGAAGATGTTGAGCAGGAGCGGCGTCTCGACAGGCCCCGGGCAGAGCGCGTTGACGCGGATCCCTTCGCGCGCGAACTGGACCGCGAGCTCGCGGCTCATCGAGAGCACCGCGCCCTTCGAGGCCGTGTACGAGATCTGCGACGTCGCCGCGCCGAGGATCGCCACGAACGACGCGACGTTGATCACCGAGCCGCCGCCCCGCTCGCGCAGGTACGGGATCCCGTGCTTGCAGCAGAGGAAGACGCCCTTCGTGTTCACGTCCTGCACCCGCTGCCACGCCTCGACGGAGGTGTCGAGCACCGACGCGTCGTCGTCGGGCGAGATGCCGGCGTTGTTGTAGAGGACGTCGATGCCGCCGAAGCGGTCGGCGGTCGCCCGCATCATCGCCGCCACGTCGCTCTCGCTCGCGACGTCGACGCCGATCGCGAAGGCGGCGCCGGTGCACATCGACACCGTCTCCTCCGCGGCCGCGAGGTTGACGTCGGCGGCGCAGACGCTCGCGCCCTCCGCGGTGAAGGCGATCGCCGCCTCGCGGCCCATGCCGCCGCCGGCGCCGGTGATCACGCAGACCTTGCCGTCGAGTCTTGCCATCAGCCCTCCGTCGAGTAGAAGACGTTCTTGACCTCGGAGTAGCCCTCGAGCGCCTGCATCCCGAGCTCGCGGCCGAACCCCGACTGCTTGAAGCCGCCGAACGGCGTCGACGGCCGCACCGAGCTGTTCGAGTTGATCGAGAGCACGCCGGTCTCGAGCGCGCGCGCGACGCGCAGCGCCCGCGCGCCGTCGCGGGTCCAGATCGAGCCGGAGAGCCCGTACGGCGTGTCGTTCGCGATCCGCACCGCGTCGGCTTCGTCGTCGAACGGGATCACGGCGGCAACCGGGCCAAATACCTCCTCGCGGGCGATCCGGTCCTCGTTCGTCGCCTCGACGAGCGTGCACGGGAACCAGAAGCCGGGCCCCTCGGGCGCCTCGCCGCGGAAGAGCGGCTCGCCCTCGAGAAACGAGGCGACCGTCTCGCGGTGGGCGGCCGAGATCAGCGGGCCCATCTCGGTCGCCTCGTCGGCGGGATCGCCGACCTTGACCCCGCGCGTCGCCTCGACGAGCAGGGACACGAAGCGGTCGTACGCGGAGCGCTCCACCAGGATCCGCGAGCGCGCGCAGCAGTCCTGGCCCGCGTTGTCGAAGACGGCGTAGGGCGCCGCCGCCGCGGCCTTCTCGAGGTCGGCGTCGGCGAAGACGACGTTCGCCGACTTGCCGCCGAGCTCGAGCGTCACGCGCTTGATCGTCGACGCCGCTCCCGCCATCACGCCGCGTCCGACCTCCGTCGAGCCGGTGAAGCCGACCTTCGCCACGTCGGGATGCTCGATGAGCCGCTGCCCGACGACGGAGCCGGGCCCGACGAGGACCTCGAGCACGCCGTCGGGAATCCCGGCCTCGAGCGCGAGCTCGGCGAGCCGGAGCGCCGACAGCGGCGTCAGCTCCGCCGGCTTCAGCACGACCGTGTTGCCGCAGGCGAGCGCCGGCCCGAGCTTCCAGCTCGAGATGTTGATCGGGAAGTTCCACGGGACGATCGAGGCGACGACGCCGAGCGGCTCGCGGAAGGTCATGTCGACGCCGCCCGCGACCGGGATCGTCTCGCCGTAGTGCTTGTCGACCGCGCCGGCGTAGAAGTGGAAGACCTGCGCGACCATCCCGACCTCGCCGCGCGCGCCCGCGATCGGCTTGCCGACGTTCTGCGACTCGATCCGCGCGAGCTCCTCCAGGTGCTCCTCGACGAGCGTCGCGAGGCGGCGAAGGAGGCGCGCGCGGTCGGCCGGCGCGACGGCGCGCCAGACCGGGAACGCCGCCTTCGCCCGCGCGACGGCGGCGTCCGTCTCGTCGCGGCCTGCCCGCTCGAGCTCGGCGATCGGCTCCTCCGTCGCCGGGTTGATCACCGTCAGCGTCATGCCGCTAGCCGCGCTCGAACAATCGTTCGCGCTCCCAGCTCGTGACGACCGAGTCGAACAGCCGCTGCTCGGTGCGCCCGTAGTTCAGATAGTGGTCGACGACCTCGTCGCCGAGGGCGGCGCGCGCCATCGTCCCGCGCTCGAGCGCCGCGATCGCGTCACGGAGCGTCGAGGGGAAGCGCTCGGCGTCGGACTCGTACGCGTTCCCCTCGAGCGCCGGCGGCAGCTCGAGCCCGTGCTCGATCCCGTGGAGCCCCGCTGCGATCAGCGCCGCGAACGCGAGGTACGGATTGACGTCGCCGCCGGGAATGCGCGTCTCGACGCGGCTCCCCGAGCCGTGGCCGACGATGCGGAAGCCGCAGGTGCGGTTGTCGCGCCCCCAGGCGAGCGTGGTCGGCGCCCAGCTCCCGGCCGCATAGCGCTTGTACGAGTTGACGTTCGGTGCGAGGAAGAGCGCAAGCTCGCTCGCGCATGCGATCCAGCCGGCGAGGAACTGCTTGAAGACCTCGCTCTCGCCCTCGAACGCGTTCGCACCGTCGCGCCACATGCTCATGTGCACGTGGCAGGAGCTGCCGATCCACGTGTGGTCGGGCTTCGCCATGAAGGTGATCGAGCAGTCGTTCTGATGCGCGATCTCCTTGGCGCCGTTCTTGTAGATCACGTGGTTGTCGGCCATCCGCACCGCGTCGGCGTAGCGGAAGTTGATCTCGTGCTGGCCCGGCCACGCCTCGCCCTTCGAGCTCTCGACCGGGATGCCGGCGCCGACCATGCCGTTGCGGATCTTCCGGATCAGGCCCTCGTCGTAGGTCGTCGCGAGGACGTGGTAGTCGAGGATGTACGGCACCGACGGCGTCAGGTTGCGGTAGTTGCCCGCGTGCGCCTGCGCGTAGGTCTCCTTCACCAAGTAGAACTCGAGCTCGGAGCCCACCATCGGCTCGAATCCCGCCGCCCGCGCACGCTCGACCTGCGCCTGGAGCACCTGCCGCGGCGAGGCGACGACCGGCGCGCCGTCATCCCACGCGACGTCGCAGAGGACGAGCGCCGTCCCCTCGAGCCACGGGATGCGGCGAAGCGTGGCGAGGTCGGGCAGGAGGTGGAAGTCGCCGTAGCCGCGCTCCCAGCTCGCCATCGCGTAGCCGGGCTGCGGGTCCATCTCCATGTCGAGGCCGAGCAGGTAGTTGCAGCCCTCGAGCCCGTGGTCGACCGACTCCGAGACGAAGAAGGCCGCGTGCTCGCGCTTGCCGACGAGCCGGCCCTGCATGTCCGTGAACGCGCAGACGACCGTGTCGATCGTCCCGGCTTCGACCTCGGCCTCGAGCTCCTTCCGCGTCAGCACGGCCCCTCCATTCGGTCGGCGAGGGAGCCGTTCTCGCGCCGGCTCCCTCTGTCGACGTTTCCGATTCGATCCTACGTGCCGTGCGGCGTCGGCACGTCGACGCCGAGGTGCGGGTGGATCTCCGCCTCCATGCGCTCGAGCTCCTCCTCCGTGCCCATGACGACCGGCCCCTTGAACCACTTGTTGGCCGAGACGACCCACCATGTTCCGACGATCAGGAACGTCCCGACGACGGCCACCGGCGCGTAGTTGAAGTTGAGCCACGTGAAGCCGTGCTTGAACGGGATCCCGCTCGGATAGATCGGCAGGATGAAGAGGATCGAGATGAACACGATCCAGATGCAGGCAATGACGCCAACCACCTTGTAGCGCTTGCCGAGGTTCCACTCGCCCGGCTCCCACGCATCTCCCTCACGAAGGCGCAGGAAGATCGGCAGGCCGTAGGCGATGTAGAGGCCGATCGTCGCGATCGAGGTCACCGCGGCGTAGGCGACGTAGCCCGCGCCGACGCCGATCCCCTTCGAGAAGTAGGCGGGGAAGGCCAGCAGGAACGCGAGCACCGCGATCGCCCAGATCGCGAACACCGGAACCCGCTGGGCGTTCAGGCGCCGCCAGAAGCGGTGGCCCGGGATCGCCCCGTCGCGCGAGAACGCGAACATCATCCGCGACGCCGACGTGATCGAGCTCATCCCGCAATAGAGCTGCGCGACGACGGTGATGAAGAGCATCACCTTGGCGGTCGTCGAGCCGAGCGCGTCGAGGAAGACCTGCTTGACGGCGAACAGCCCCGCGCCGGTCGTCACGCCGAGGTTCTGGATGGCGAACGTGACGCCGAGGGCGAGGATGTAGCCGAAGACCGCCGAGACGACGATCGACATGATCACGCCCTGCGCCGCGGCCCTCGAGGCGTTCTTCGTCTCCTCGCTCATGTGAGCCGAGGCGTCGTACCCTGTGTAGGTGTACTGAGCCTGGAGCAGTCCGAGCATGAACACGTAGATGAAGATCGGCCAGGTGTGAGCGAAGCCGCTGTTGTTGACCGTGTGCGAGAAGACGGTGCTGAACGACTGATGGTGGTTCGGAGCGATGATCAGCGCCCCGACGATGATGATCACGCCGAAGACGTGCCACCACACGGAGATGTCGTTCAGGAGCGCGACGAGGCGCACGCCGAAGGTGTTCATCAACGCGTGGACGAACAGGATCACCGCGTAGACGTAGATCACCTCGTGCGGCTTCCCGTGGAACGTGCTCGGCCAGAGGAGCTGGAGCAGCGCGTCCATGAAGATCGCCGCGCCGTAGTCGATGCCGGCCGTGATCGCGATCTGTCCGATCAGGTTGAACCAGCCGGTGAACCAGCCCCAGACCGGGCCGCCCATCTTCGAGGCCCAGTAGTAGAGACCGCCGGCGGTCGGATACTTCGACGCGATCTCCGCCATGCCGAGTCCGACGATGATCACGAACACGGAGACGAGCGGCCAGCCGTACGCCTCCTCGACCGGACCGCCGTAGTTGATGCCGGTCGCGTAGAGCGTCAGCGTCCCGGACAGGATCGAGATGATCGTGAACGAGATCGCGAAGTTCGAGAACCCCGACATCCGCCTGCTGAGCTCCTGTGCGTAGCCCAGCATGTGGAGGGTGTGCCGGTCTTTGTCTTGCGTGTAGTCAGACACCTGCTCTCTCCTCGTAGGGGTCGCGGAGCATTCTGACCCCCGGCCCCGCTGGAGTCGAGTCCCCGCGCCCCGTGCTCCTCTACGACGGCGGCTGCCGGTTCTGCCGGTTCGCGGCGAGACTCGCGGCACGGGCGGACCGCCGCCGGCGCCTCGCCTTCCTGCCGCTCCAGGACCCCGAGGCGGAGGCGCTCCTCGCCGGCGTCGCCGCCGGGCGGCGGCTCGAGAGCGTGCGCCTCGCCGAGCCCGCGGGCGAGCTGCTCGCAGGCGGAGACGCGGTCGCGGCCGTGCTCGGGCACCTCGTCGCCGGGCCGCTGCGCCGGCTCGGCCCGCTGCTCGGGCCGCCGTACGTCCTCGTCTCCCAGCTCCGCGGACGGCTCGGTCAGCTGGTGCCGGACGGTCCCGGGCCGCGGCGGTACCCCTGACCGACATCTCGCAAAGAGCGCTCACCCGAAAGGGGTAACTTGACCGGGCTCCCCCGAGCGGGGGATACCCGATCGAGGGTGGTGCCCGTAGGCTCCCTCCCATGTTGCATTGGCGCCACAAGCTCCCTGCGGTTGTCATCGTGGCCCTTGCCATCGCTGCGGCGTTTGGCAAGACCGCCCCGATCGGCTTCTTCTGGTAGCCCAAACCTGCGCGCCCTGAGCGCGCCCTGCTGAAGGGTCTCGCCCGTCGAGGCCCTTTGCATGGTCCGAGCCGTCCCTCGAACGGTGGAATCCCTCGTTCGAGTCAAGTCCGGCATCCCTGAATCCCCTAGAGGGGGGATAGCAGCCCCGTACCGGGCTTCCTAGGCTTCGTCCGGAACTGCGGTATCGGTGCCTGCGGTACGGGGAGGACGTGATGGTCCAAGTGATGAAGCTCCCGCTGGTCGTCCTTGTGGCGCTCGTGGTCGTGAGCGTCGTCGGCAAGGTCGTCCCGGTCGGGTTCTTCTGGTAGGTCGCCGCCGCGTGGAGCCCTCGCCGGAGCCGACCAATCGGGCCGGCAGCCGAGGCACTTGGGGCCTCGGCAAGGCCGAAACCGTCCGCCTCCTGCCGATCTTCGTACCGGTCACGCTCGCCGGCGCGGTGGCGCTCGGCGGCTCGATCTGGCATCTGGCCCTCCACCCGCCGTCCGGGTCGAGCGCCGCCGGCATCGCCGTGCTGCTCGCGGCCGCCATCTTCGCCGAGGCCTACCCCGTCCCGGTCGAGCGGCTGCCCTCCGGCAGCGTCGCGCTCGCGGCGGTCTTCGTCCTCGGCGCCGGCATCCTCTACGGCTGGGAGGCGGCCGTCATCGTCGGCCTCCTCACCCGGGTCACGCTCGAGGTCGCCGAAGGGCGGCCGTTCATCAAGCTCTTCTACAACGGCTCGGTCTACGCCGTCGCGGGTGCCGCCTGCGGCCTCGCCGTCAGCCCCTTCCACCTCCACGAGCCGGTCGCCGTCCGCATGCTCGAGGTCGTCCTCGGCGCCCTCGCCTGGTACATCGTCAACATTCCGCTGATCGCCGCGATCGTCGCCCGCTGGGCGCGCGAGCCCTTCGGCGCGGTGCTCTCGACGTCGGTGCTCGGGACGGCCGTCTCGTTCGCGATCATGGCCTCGGTCAGCCTCGCGCTCGTCGCGCTCTGGACGCAGTCCCCGTTCTACGCCGTCGCGCTCGCCGGGCCGCTGATCGCGGTCGCCCTCCACCAGCGGGCGACGCACGAGGCGCTGCGCGCGATGCGCCTCGCCCAGACCGACCCGCTCACCGGGCTCGGCAACCACCGCCACTTCCAGGAGCAGCTCCAGACGAAGCTCGAGAGCGCCGAGCAGACCCGCCTGCCGCTCTCGATCATCCTGCTCGACCTCGACAACTTCAAGCAGATCAACGACCGCTACGGCCACCCGGCGGGCGACAGGGTCCTCGCCCAGGTCGCCGCCCGCCTGCGCGACGCCGGCCAGTCCTTCCGCCTCGGCGGCGACGAGTTCGCCGTCGTCCTCCCCGGCCACGGCGAGGAGGCGGCCCGGCGCGTCGGCGACAAGCTCGTCCGCGACCTCGGCTCAGCCGAGATGGAGCACGGCGGCACCGTCAGCTTCTCGGCCGGCGTCGCGACGTTCCCGCAGCACGGGATCGAGCGCGCCGAGCTCGTGCGCGTCGCGGACATCGCCCTCTACTGGGCCAAGGGCGAGGGCAAGAACCGCGTCCGGGTCTTCCGGCCCGACATGCCCGCGATGACGCAGCTCCAGCGGCTCGCCAACGATCCCGACCGCACGGCCCGGCTTCAGGCCGCGGCCGCCCTCGCGGGCGCCGTCGACGCGCGCGACGCGTACGTCGGCAGCCACTCGCAGCGCGTCGGCGAGTACGCCGCCGCGGTCGCCGAGCGGATGCAGTTCCCGCCCGAGGAGGTCGAGCTGATCCGCCTCGCCGGCAAGCTGCACGACCTCGGCAAGCTCGCGATCCCCGAGGAGATCCTGCGCAAGCGGGGCTCGCTCACGCCGCGCGAGCGCGAGGTCCTCGAGCGTCACCCGCAGATCGGCCAGAACATGCTCGACCCGCTCGGCATCGAGCCGGTCGCCTCGTGGGTGCTCCACCACCACGAGCGCTGGGACGGCGACGGCTACCCGGGGAACCTCTCCGGCGAGCGGATCCCGATCGGCGCGCGCATCATCTTCGCCGCAGACTCCTTCGACGCGATGACGAGCGAGCGGGTCTACCGCGCCGCACTCTCCTACGACGAGGCGACCGAGGAGCTCCGCCGCTGCTCCGGCACGCAGTTCGACCCGATCGTCGTCACCGCGCTCCTCGACGAGCTCGAGACGACCGGCCACCGCCTCTCGGTCGTCGAGGGCGGCAAGGCCGAGGCGGCCGAGCGCGTCGCCGCCGAAGGCTAGAGCGAAGCGCTCTGAACGACCTCCTCCTCGGCGAGGAGGTGCGGCACCGGCATCGGCTGCTCGCGCAGGAGGGAGACGCCGATGGCGGCGCCGAGCACGGCGAAGATCGCGCCGAGCAGGAACGCCAGGTGGTAGCCGCCGACGAGGGCCGAGACCGCGCTGTGGCCGGCGGCGTGCAGGCTCGACGTCCGTGACGCCGCGAGGCTCGCGAGCACCGCGAGCCCGAGCGCGCCGCCCATCATGAACGAGGTGTTGATCACGCCGGAGGCGAGCCCCGCCTCCTGCTGGTCGACGTCGCCCATCGCGGCGAGCAGCACCGGGTTGAACGCTGTCCCGCCGCCGATGCCGAGCAGGATCATCGCCGGCAGCACGTCGGTCACGTAGTGACCGCCGACGGGAGCGCGCGCGAGCAGCGCGAGCCCGACCGCGGCGAAGACGAGGCCGACGCCGAGCGGCTTGCGCAGGCCGAAGCGCATGACGAGCATCGCCGACAGGCCGATCGAGAACCCGCCCATGATCACGTTCGTCGGCAGGAACGCGAGGCCGACCTGGAGCGGGCTGTAGCCGAGCGCGAGCTGGAGGTAGAGCGCGGAGAGGAAGAAGGCGGCGAAGAGCGCCGCCGCCCAGAGCATCCCGATCGTGTTGGCGGTCGAGAAGTTCCGCCCCCGGAACAGGCGCAGCGGCACGAGCGGCGCCGAGACGCGCGACTCGATCGCCAGGAACGCGGCCAGGATCGCGACGGCACCGGCGAGCAGCCCGAGCGTCTGCGCCGACGTCCAGCCGGCCTGGTTGCCGTTGACGATCGCGTAGACCGCGAGCATGAGCGCCGCCGTCACCGTCAGCGCGCCGGCGAAGTCGATGCGACCCGTGCCGGCATGCCCCGCGGTCGCCGGCAGCAGGCGCAGCGAGAGCACGACGACGAGCACGCCGATCGGGAAGTTGACGAGGAAGATCCAGTGCCAGTTGAGCGTGCCGGTGAGGATCCCGCCGAGCAGCACGCCGATGCTGCCGCCGCCGGAGGCGACGAAGCCGGCGACGCCCATCGCCTTCGCGCGCTCGGCCGGTTCGGTGAAGAGCGTCATCACGAGACCGAACGACACCGCCGACACGACGGCGCCGCCGATCCCCTGCACCGAGCGGGCGGCGATCAACAGCCCCTTCGTGTTCGAGAGCCCGCAGGCGAGCGAGGCGAGCGTGAACAGGGCGATGCCGAGGAGGAACAGCCGTCGGTGCCCGAAGAGGTCGCCGAGCCTGCCGCCGAGGAGCAGGCAGCCGCCGTAGGTCAGCAGGTAGGCGTTCACCACCCAAGCGAGCGAGCTCTGCGAGAAGCCGAGGTCGCGCTTGATCGACGGCAGCGCGACGTTCACGATCGTGACGTCGAGGACGATCATCAGCGTGCCGAGACAGAGCACGTAGAGGGCGAGCCACCGGCTGCGGTCGGTCATGGTCATTCGGTGAGGCATCGTACGTTCGCATCCGGTGGTGACGATCGACATCACGACTCAGCGATCCGCTCGCCGGCGGCTGGTGGGACGCCGTCAGCGCGCGAGGCGGCTGATGAGCGTCGCCGCGGCGGTGATGCCGATCGCGACGGCGCCGAAGAGCACGAGGAAGTCGAGGCCGAGGTTCGCATTCGTCCCGATCAGGAATCCGCGCAGCCCGTCCACCTCGTACGAGAGCGGGTTGACCTTGGCGAGGACGCGCAGCCAGCCCGGCATGATCGCGACCGGGTAGAGCGCGTTCGAGGCGAAGAAGAGCGGCATCGTGATCATCTGGCCGATGCCCATCAACCGGTCGCGCCGCAGGACGACGCCGGCGACCGTCATCGAGAGGCACGAGAAGAACGACGCCCCGAGCATCACGATCACGAGCGCGCCGATGATGTGAATCGGGTTTGCCGTCAGCGAGACGCCGAGTATCGCGGCGAGCACGAGCACGACGAACACCTGGGCGAGCGCGCGGATGCCCGACGAGAAGCACTTGCCGATGATGAAGGCGGAGCGCGGCGTCGGCGTCACGAGCAGCTTCGTGAGCACGCCCGAGTCGCGCTCCCAGATGATCTGGATCCCGTAGAAGATCGCGACGAACATCGTCGACTGCGCGACGATGCCCGGCGTCAGGAACGCGAGGTACGGAACGTTGCCGGTCGGGATCGCGTGGATGCGGTTGAAGGTCTCGCCGAAGATGAGCATCCAGAGCACGGGCTGCGCCGCGCGCGTGACGAGCTCGGTGCGGTCGTGGCTGATCTTCTGGAGCTCGACGATGCAGAACGTCGCCACCCGGCTCGGGAAGCGGCGCCAGACGCCGGGAACCTCAACCGACGCGCCGAGCGGTGCGCCGAGTGCCTCGGATCTCACGCAGACCTCCTCTCGCCTCTCCGGACTCGTCGACGTCGAAGCCGGTGTAGCGCCGGAAGACGTCCTCCATCGTCGCGCCGGGACCGACCGACGCCTTCAGTTCCTCGGGCGAGCCCTCGGTCTCGAGCTTGCCGAGGTGCATGATCGCGACCTCGTCGCACAGCGCGTCTGCCTCCTCCATGTAGTGCGTCGTCAGCAGCACGGTCATGCCGGTCTCCTCGCGCAGCTCCTCGACCCGCTGCCAGACGCCGTCGCGCGCGACCGGATCGAGACCGATCGTCGGCTCGTCGAGGATGAGCAGCGCCGGCCGGTTGACGAGCGCCTGTGCGAGCTCGAGCCGCCGCACCATGCCGCCCGAGTACGTGCGCGCGAGGCGGTCGGCCGCACCGCCGAGACCCATCATCTCGAGCGCGTGGTCGACGCGCTGCCGGCGCTCGCGGCGCGGCACGTCGAAGAGCCGTGCGAACCAGCTCACGTTCTCGCGACCGGTGAGCGCACCCTCGATCGAGAGCTGTTGCGGCACGTAGCCGATCAGGCGGCGAATCGCCATCGGCTCCGAGCGCACGTCGTGGCCGAGCACCCTGGCCTCGCCCTCCTGGAGCGGCAGCAGCGTGTTCAGGATCCGGATCGTCGTCGTCTTCCCCGCGCCGTTCGGGCCGAGCAGGCCGAAGACCTCGCCCTGGCGCACGGTCAGGTCGATGCCGTCGACGGCGGCGTGCTGGCCGAAGCGATGGCGGAGGCCGCGGCAGTACACGGCGGGGACGAGCGAGTCGGTCACGCATCCTCCTCGAGCAGCCCCGCGACGTGCGCCAGCGCGGGCAGCGCCTTCGCGAGCCGCTCCTGCTCGCGCGGCGGGAGCGCGGCGATCGCCTCGCCGACGAGCACCGCGCGGCGGTCGCGCCAGGCGTCGACCCTGCGGCGAACGTCGGGTGCGAGGTCGAGCCGCGCGACACGGCGATCCGTCTCGTCGGCCGTGCGCTCGAGGAAGCCGCGCTCGCCGAGCTGCCGCACGAGCGTGCTGACCGTGTTCGGCGCGACGCGGAGCTCCTGCGCGGCGTCGGCGACGGAGATCCCCGGCCGGCGGCGCACGACGCGCACGAGCTCGAGCTGCGCACCCGTGAGCTCGGCGAGCTCGACCGGCCTGCGCGCCCGCCGGCGCGCGCTCCGCCGGATCGAGTTCAGCGCGGCGAGCAGCTCGCCGCTGAGCGCTGCCGGCGTCTGTTCGAGTACGGTCTCCACGACCACATAATACCTCTGCGACAGAGGTATCCGCTACGACTAAGAGGGCGGAGCGACGACGAAGCCGACCTCGTCGACGAAGCACCAGCTCCAGTCCTCGCCCGGCTCGGCCGAGCGCGCGATCGGATGATCGGCCTCGCCGGCGTGGCGCCGCGCGTGCCGGTTCGGCGAGGAGTCGCAGCAGCCGATCTTGCCGCAGCTCTCGCACATGCGCAGGTGCAGCCAGCGCCCGCCGATCTTGAGGCACTCCTCGCAGCCGGCGATCGACGGCGGGAGCTCCGTCACGGTGATCCGGTCGAGGTGGCTACAGGCAGGCTCGGACATGCGCTCCGTTGCGTAGTGTGACGAACGTGACCACGTGGCCGTCGCTTCCCTTCGCCGACTGGGAGGCGACCTGCGACACGCTGCACGCGCACACGCAGGTTCCCGGCAAGCTCGCGGCAGCGCTGGCGCCGCCCGAGCCGCAGCTCCAGCACGCCGCGCTCCGCCTGACCGCACGCGGCTGGGAGACGCTGCCGCTGCCGGCCCCCGACGGCTCCGGCTCGTTCGCGATCGCGATCGACCTGCACGAGCACGAGGAGATCGTCGAGCACTCGGACGGGCGCGTTCGGCGGATCGCGCTGACGCCGAACCGCGCCGTCGGCGAGGTGACGCGCGACGTCCTGTCGGCGGTGCGCGAGCTCGCCGGGCCGGTCGAGATCAGGACGGCGCCGAGCGAGGTCGCGTGGACGGTTCCGCTCGACGAGGACACAGGTCACGCGACCTACGACACCGATCAGGTGAAGCGCTACCTCGCGGCGGCGGCGCGGGCGGCCCAGGTGCTCGCAGCGCTGCGCGCGCCGTACCGCGGCCGCTCGACGCCCGTGAACGCGTGGTGGGGCTCGTTCGACCTCGCCGTGAGCCTCTTCTCGGGGCGGCCCGCCGCGCCGCCGTCGGACGACTTCATCATGCGGAACGCGATGGACGCGCAGGAGATCGCGATCGGCTGGTGGTCGGGCGACGCGCGTTACCCGCGCGCCGCGTTCTACGGCTACGTGCACCCGGCGCCGGACGGCGTCGCCGAGGCGACGCTCTCGGCGGGACGCTGGGACGCGACGCTCGGCGAGTACGTCCTCGACTGGGACGACGTCGTCGCCGCCGACGACCCGCACGGGACCGCACTCGAGTTCGCACGCGCGATCGTCCGCCACGGCTGCGACGTCTGCGACTGGGATCCCGTCCTCGCCGCGAGCCTGCACGGCACGCCGCCGCCGGTCAGCTGAGATGACGAGGTGGAGGACGGCTCTGACGCGCGCGGAGTGGCTTCGGCTCTCCGGCTTCGGCGGCGGCGTGCTGCTGCTGCACCTCGCCGGCTGGGGTCTCTTCCTCTACTACTCGCGGCACGACGTCGCGCTCGCCGGGCTCGGCACGCTCGCGTACACGTTCGGCTTGCGGCACGCGTTCGACGCCGACCACATCGCGGCGATCGACAACACGACGCGCAAGCTCCTCCACGACGGCAAGCGCCCGCTCGGCGTCGGCTTCTTCTTCTCGCTCGGCCACTCGACGATCGTCTTCTCGCTCGCCGCGGGGCTCGCCGTCGCCGCGAGGACGCTCGACTCGGCGATCCCGAGCCTCCAGAGCTACGGCGGCTACGTCGGCGCCGGCGTCTCCGGCGCGTTCCTCTGGCTGATCGGAATCATCAACCTGCTCGTGCTGCTCGACATCGTGCGGATCTACCGCGAGCTCTCCCACGGCTCGCTCGACGAGGAGCAGCTCGAGCGGCGGCTGCTCCATCGCGGCTTCATGAGCCGCTTCTTCCTCGGACGCCTCGCCGGAAGGATTCGCTCGAGCCGGCAGATGTATCCGGTCGGCGTGCTCTTCGGGCTCGGCTTCGACACGGCGACGGAGGTCGGCCTGCTCGCACTCGCCGCCGGCGTCGCGACGCACCACGTCCCGTTCCTCGCGGTGATCTCGCTGCCGCTGCTCTTCGCGGCCGGGATGAGCCTGCTGGACACCGCCGACGGCGCCTTCATGAGCCAGGCCTACGGGTGGGCGTTCTCGAACCCGGCCCGCAAGGTCTTCTACAACATCACCGTCACGAGCCTCTCGGTCGCCGTCGCGCTCGTGATCGGGACCATCGAGCTGGTTCAGGTGGCGGCGACGAAGCTCTCGCTCGACACCGGGAACCTCGGCTACGTCATCGTCGGCCTCTTCGTGCTCACGTGGGCCGTGTCGCTTCTCGTCTGGAAGACGCGTCGCGTCGAAGGCTGACGCTTCAGCCGCTCGTGCGGCCGGCGGCGAGGTTGACGAGGGCCTCGAACCTCGCCACCGGGAGCTTCTTCCCCTCGATGTCCGTCGCCGCGGAGTAGACCGCGGGCCCGACGACACGCTCGGCCGGCAGCTTCGGTGTGCCGTCCCGCTCGAGCGAGAGCCGGCAGCTCGCCGAGCGCCGGCACCTCACGAGGAACCTCTTGACATCGTCACGTTCGCTCGCCAGCCAGCGCTCGACGTCGCGGTGCGAGTCGAAGACGTCGACCTCGAGCTTGAAGCTCCTCGGCGAGGTGAAGTCGACCTCGACGTGGAAGGAGGCGACCATGCCCCGCGGTTTCGCCGGCGCGGCCCCGACCACGGCGCCGAACGTGTCGTCCTGGACCGTGTAGCCGGCTTTCGTCAGCCGCGAACGAATCGCGGCGGCGGCGCGCGCGCCGGGGCTCGGCGCGGCGCGTGGCTTCGGCTTCGCACCGCAGCCGGTCGCGAGCAGCGTCAGCGCCGCGAGCGCCGACGCGTAGAGGACTGATCGCACGTTCGTGACGCGAGCAAGTATCGCTCGTCGCGAGGTTCCGGTCCCGGCGCGCGCCCTGCGCGGAACAGGCATGATGTCTCCGGCGTGAGACGCGTAAGCGCCTGGTTGCTCGTCGTGCCGCTGATGCTGGCCGGAACCGAGGTCGCGCACGCGCTTGCCTACCGTCTCGTCTATCCACAGGCCGAGGTGCGCTTCCGCGTGCTGGCCGCCACCGGTCACGGCTACATGTCGTGGGCGCCGGTCCTCGTCGGCGTCGCCGGCGGCCTCGTGGTCGCCGGACTGATCAGCGGGATCCTCGACACCGCTCATCGCCGGAAGCCGCGCCCGGTTCCGGCGTGGATGTTCGGCCTGCTCCCGCTCGCCGGCTACGCCATCCAGGAGTTCGTCGAGCGGTGGCTCGCGGTCGGCGGGTTGCCGTGGTGGATGGTGGAGCAGCCGACGTTCCGGATCGGCCTCGCGCTCCAGCTGCCGTTCGCGCTCGTCGCGTTCCTTCTCGCGCGCGTCCTGCTTCGTGTCGTCGAGCGCGTGGGGCTCGCCCTCCGCGCCGCACGCCCACGCCTTGCTCTCATCGGCGGGCAGCGCTCGTGGTCTCTGCTCGCGGTCTCGGCGGTGCGCGCTTCGGCGCTCGCCACCGGGCACGCGGAACGCGGCCCACCGCCGCTTCTCTCCGCGCCGCTCACCTTCTGCCGCTAGGCCTCTCGGCGCTGGCGGGCTGACGTTCGACGTTCGCGTCGGGCGTTCGAGCGGCGTCTGAACGCGAGGTCAATGCGAACAGAAAAGGAGATGAGAGATGTCCAGCACGCCTCTGGGCCCCGCCGCAGCGGGTCCGAGTCACAGGTCCACGCCGAGTGTCTCGAAGCAGGCCGCGCTTCTCGGCGGGATCATCATCGTCGCGATCGTCGCCGTCGTCGTGATCGCGCACGCCGTCAAGGGGACGCCGAAGGCGGCACCGTCAGCCGCCGCCTCCTCGTCCTCGAGCGGCGGCTCGATGGCGATGTCGACGCCCCCGGCCACGCCCACGATGCCTGCCGCCGGCTCGATGGCGGTCATGACCGTGCGCCAGACGTCCTTGCCCGCGATGCAGACGTCCGGAACGCCGATGGCGATGGCGATGGTGCCGCTCGGCAACGCCGACTGGGACGGCATGACGATCCAGGCTCGGACGTCGGCGCCCGCCACCTTCGAGCTGTTCAACGGAACGACCCAGAAGCTCGTCAAGCCGACGGCCAAGGACAGCTTCCACCTGATGGTGCTGCTCTCCGATGCGGAGACGGGCTACGCGATTCCGTACTCGTCGGTCTGGGCGACGATCACGAAGGGCGGCAAGATCGTCTTCGACGAGCGGCTCTGGCCGATGATCTCGCGCTACATGGGGCCGCACTACGGCAACAACATCGCGTTGCCGAGCGCCGGTCTCTATCACCTGACCCTGCTCGTGAGCCCGCCGGTCGCGGCACGGCACCTCGAGTACAAGAACCTCTGGCTGAAGGCCCACAAGGTGAAGCTGACGTTCCGCTGGGTGCCGAAGACGTGAGGACCGGCATGCTGAACCGCCGCCGCTTCCTCGCCGCCGCCGCCGGTGTGATCGGCGGCGGCATCCTCGGCGGCCGCTTCCCGCTGCCCGCCGCCGCCGCTCCGCCGCTCGTTCCGCTCGGCACCCAGCCGGCGGGCCTGCCGGCGAGGCAGCACGCCTGGGTCGCGACGCTCACCACCGATGCACACGGCAACCCGGTCTCGCCCCGCTTCGACCGGCTGCTCCTCTTCGACGCCCTCGGCAAGCCGACCGCGAACGACGTGCGCGTCCTCGAGTCGTCCCTGCGCACGCTCGAGCGGACGTATTCGTGGGGGCCCGACGGGCTGCTCTTCACGGCGGGCTGGTCGCCGCACTACTTCGAGCACGTGCTCGGGACGAAGTCGCCGATACCGCACGCGAAGGCGCTGTCCGACTTCGAGCTGCCGACCTTCGACGACTACGACCTCTGCCTCCATCTCGCCTGCAACGACGAGCAGCGACTCGCCGACGTCGAGGCCGCCGTCGTCCACGAGCTGAGCGGGATCCTGCATTGGCGCGAGACCCGGACCGGCTTCGTCGGCACCGGGCTGCCGGCCGCGCACCAGCACGTGAACGGGATCCCGGGCGGCGATCCGGTGTCGAAGACCTCGCCGCTCTTCATGGGGTTCAAGTCCGGGTTCAAGAAGAACCAGGCGACGGAGGACGACGTCACGATCACGACGGGGCCGCTCGCGGGCGGCACGACGATGCACGTCAGCTACATGCGCCTTCGACTCGACAGCTGGTACCAGCTGCTGGACGAGAAGGAGCGCACGGCCCGCATGTACGCACCCGAGGTCACCCCGGCCGACGTCGCGCGCTTCACCGACGACGCTCCGAGCGACCCCGGGAAGTACACGCAGGCGGCAAGCCGCTACGGCGTCGTCGGCCACTCGCAGACGTCGGGAAGGGCGCGGCGGAACGGCAAGCCGCTGATCATCCGGCGCGACTTCGACACCGTCGACGGCGGTCTCGCCGGCCTGCACTTCGTCGCCGTGCAGAAGTCGATCGCCGATTTCGTCAAGACGCGTACGGCGATGAACGCCGCGAACGCCTCGTACCTCAATCCGGCGATCACGGACACGGTCAACAACGGGATCAACGAGTTCATCTTCGTGCTCAAGCGCGCGAACTACATCCTTCCACCACGAGCACTCCGCGCCTACCCGCTCTACGCGGGCCAGGCGGCGGCGCTCAGCGACTGACAGGAGCTGATTCATGACCGCAGCGACGTCCCATCCATCCAACCTGTTCGCCTCGAACGGCATCGCTCGGGTGCGCGCATACTTCGCCTCCGACAGCCGTCGCACGATCCAGAGCGTCCTCGGGCTGATCTGGCTCCTCGACGGCGGGCTCCAGTTCCAGTCGTTCATGTACTCGAACGGCTTCCCCTCGATGCTCGCCGGCATGGAATCCGGCCAGCCCCACTGGCTCTCCTCGAGCCTCAACTGGGGCTCGCGCCTCGCGAACGGCAACCTCGACTTCTGGAACACGCTGTTCGGGCTGACCCAGATCGCGATCGGCCTCGGGATCCTCTTCCGGCCGACCGTCAAGCTCGCGCTCGCCGGCTCGTTCGTCTGGGCCTTCATCGTCTGGTGGTTCGGCGAGGCGTTCGGGATGCTCTTCGCGAACGCGGCGAACCCGCTCACCGGCGCCCCCGGCGCCGTCCTCCTCTACGCCGTGATCGGGCTGATCGTGTGGCCCAACAACCGTCCCGGCGGGCTGCTCGGAGCGCTGGGTGCGAGAATCGCGTGGGCCGTCCTCTGGGTGGTGATGGCGTGGCTGTGGCTCCTCGCCCCGAACAGCAGCGCCGGCGCAACCCATGATGCGATCAGCGCCGCCCCTTCGGGCATGAGCTGGCTCAACCACGTGCTCTCGAACGCGGCCCGGATCACCGAGGGCAACGGCTTCCTGATCGCGCTCGTCCTCGCGGCCGCCTCGCTCGCGATCGGGCTCGCGGTCGGGCTCAGCTGGGAACCGAGGACGTTCCTCTGGCTCGCGATCTACCTGAGCGCGATCTTCTGGATTCTCCAGGGCTTCGGCGGGATCTTCACCGGATCGGCCACCGACCCGAACGCGGGGCTGCTCTTCATCGTGCTCGCCTGCGCCATGTTCACGGTCCTGCCGAGCGCGCCCGCGCAGCCGGCGAGGGGGAATGCCGGCGGGTAGCTCTACACTTCGAGGCGATGCTCGACCGCGCCACGACGCGTGCGCTCCCGCTGGTCAACCGGGTGGCCGGCCTGGCGCCGGCCGCCACGGGTTGCTGCAACGCGTGCCGGACGTGCGTGACGACGAACGCCGTCGGCGTGCTCGCGCTCGTCTTCGCGCCGGTCGCCCGCTTCGTGCGGCGGCTCATGAGAACGTCCTAGAAGCCGCCGGCGAGCTTGACGGCCTTGACGGCGAGCAGGGCGACGGCCAGGAACAGGTAGACGTACATCGTCGTCATCGTCGCCGCGCGCGCCCGCGACCACGGCGGCCGGCCGAGCAGGGCGACCGGCTTCATCGTCCAGGTCTCGCGCCGTTCGGCGGGCGGAGGCGGCGCCGCCGCGCGGCCGCGCACCGCGAGCGTGCCGAGACCCGCGAGCCCGACGACGAGCAGGCCCGAGAGCACGACGAGCAGGAGCGTGACGTTCACGTGCGGGAAGACGGTCGTCACCATCAGGATCGCCGACAGGATCAGCAGCGCGCCGAGGATCACGGCCGCGACGGCGTTCAGCCACATCTTGTTCACCCACGGCCCGAGCACCTCGCGGTCGTTGCAGAGAAGCAGCAGGAACACGCTCGCGCTCGGCAGCAGGACGCCGGCGAGCGCCTGCACGGTCACCGTGATCAACCCGAGCGGCGCGCCTGGGATGAGCACGATCCCGGCGGCGCACGCGACGATGGCGGCGAAGCTTCCGTAGAAGAACTTCGCCTCGCGCGGCGGCCTGTTCAGCGAGTGCCGCATCCCGAAGACGTCGCCGAACGCGTACGAGGTTGCGAGCGTGATCGCGCCCGCGCCGATGATCGACGCGTTCAGGAGGACGATTGCGAACAGGACGCCCGCGGTGTGGCCGAACGTGTGCCCGAGGCCGATCGCGACGTGGAGCGCGTCCTTGAAGTTGCCGTGGTAGCCCGTGTGGGCGAAGGCGAACGCCGGCGCGATCATCAGCGCGGCGGCGCCGGTGACGACGACGAACGAGCCCATGATCGTGTCGGCGCGCTCGTAGTTGATCCAGCGCGTCGTGATCCGCTTGTCGACGACGTTCGACTGCTGGAAGAAGAGCTGCCACGGCGCGACGGTCGTTCCGACCATTGCGATGATCAGCAGCACCGACGTCGAGTTGAGTCCGCCGGCGACGCCGGGGACGAACGTGTCGCGGGCGACCGAACCCCAGTGAGGATGCGCGTACACGAGCAGCGGGATGACGAGGAAGTTCACGGCGACGAAGACGAACATCAGCCGCTCCCACTTCTGGAAGCTGCCGGTCGTCGTCATCAGCACGAGCGCGAGCGCGGCGATCGGGACCGAGAGGTACTTCGAGACGCCGAAGTACTCGAGCGCGAGGTCGATGCCGATGAACTCGGTGGTGATCGTGAGGAAGTTGAGGACGAAGAGGTCGAAGATCGAGAAGGCGCCCCAGAAGCGCCCGAACCGCTCGAGGATGAGGCGGCCGTGGCCGACGCGCGTGACGGCGCCGAGGCGCACGACCATCTCCTGGTTCACGATCAGGACCGGGATCAGCAGGAGCAGCACCCAGAGCAGGCTCGTGCCGTAGTTCTGGCCCGCCTGCGCGTACGTGGCGACGCCGCCGGCGTCGTTGTCGCCGACCATCACGATCAGGCCCGGGCCCATGATCGCAAGCAGCACGAGCAGCCGGCCGCGCACCGACCCGCCGTGGCCGGTGTCGTCGAGCCGGATCGTCCCGAGCGCGCCCTTGATGTCGCCGATGTGCGCCTCGTCGAGGACAGGCGGTGCGGGCGCCGTGGGCGCCTCCGGCGCAGTCACCGGCTGCGCGCTCGGAGTGAGCTCCTTGTCGGTCGTCGTCCACCTCCTTCCCGCGGCGAGCGGTATGTGCGCGTTCGAACGCGCACGCCCGGAGGTCGACGGCTAGGTGCTAGTCGCTACGGTGAACGTCGTCGTCGAGCGCGCGGGCGGGCGCGCTTGTACTCGCAGAAGAACTGTCGTTGTCCATCGTCCGGCGGAGGCTACCTCACCGGCGCCGGGGCTCGCGCGGCCGGCTACTCGTTCTCGAGCGCGCTCATCCGGCGACGCCAGTCGTCCGGGATCATCAGCTCGAGCAGGTCGTCGACCGTGACGATCCCGAGCACGTGTCCGTCCCCGTCGACGACCGGGGCCACCGTCAGGTCGTAGTCGGCCATCTTCATCGCGATCTCGGAGAGGTCGTCCTCGGGCTCGAGACTGAACGGCGGCGGCGACATCGCGTCGGCGAGCCTCACCGCCGGCTGCTGCTTGAGCAGCATCACGACCGAGAGGATCCCGCTCAGGCGGGCGGACTCGTCGAGGACGATGACGGTCGTGACCGTCTCCTCGGGCAGCTCGGTCCGACGCAGCTCGTCGAGCGCCTCCGAGACGGTCGTCGTCTCGGCCAGCGCGACGAAGTCCGGGCTCATCAGGCCGCCGGCGGTGCCCGGGTTGTAGCCGAGCAGCGTGCGGATCTTGCGCTGCTGGCGCCACGGCAGCAGCGCCAGGATCGGCTGGCGCCGCTCCTGGTCGAGCTCGCCGAGCAGGTCGGCCGCGTCGTCGGCCTCCATCGCCTCGAGCACCTTCGCCGCCTCCTGGTCGGAGCGCTCGTGCAGGAACTCGACCTGATGCTCCGGATCGAGCTCCTCGAAGACGTCCGCCTCGAGCTCGCGGTCGCCGCCGACGGCGTCGATGATCTCCTCGCCCTCCTCGTGCGACGCGGCCTCGACGAGGTCCGCCAGCTGCGCCGGGTGCAGCTTCGCGAGGCGCCCGAACGCCATCCGCAGACGCGCCGTCGGCACGTGCCCGACGAACGGCTCGACGCTCGCCCAGTCGAGGAATGGCCTGACCTTCGCGCGGCGGCGCAGCCCCATCGGTAGGAGCCGCCGCAGGAGCGAGCCGATGCCGGTGCCGACGCCGACGACGCGCCACCAGCCGTCGATCCGGCCGAGGACGAGGTCCTCCGCCCGGACGAGGCGCGCGCCGACGACGTTGATCACCCGGTGGCCGAGGATGTCCTCGCGCAGCAGGACCTCCCCCTCGCGCCGCTCGAAGCGTCCGAGGTTGAGCTGCTCGCCGCTCAGCTGCACGGTGCCGGCCCGGACGTCCGCGATCCGGTCGGAGGGGACGAAGACCTCGCGACCGCCGATCCGCGCCTTCACGCCCGTGAGCGGCGGGTAGCCGCGGTCGGCCAGGCGCACGATCAGGTCGTCGACTCGTCCGATCTTCTCGCCCGCGCGGTCGACGAGCCGGCTGCGCAGGAGCGAGGAGAGATTCAGGAGCGGTATGTCCACTCGGCACGGAAGCTTAGGTCATGCCGGCTCTCCGGCCGGGGAACGGGCGACGACCACCGCCCGCCGTACCATCGCCGCACGGAGTCGATCGCCCCAGCACCGGGACGGCCCTATCCGCCGCCGGGCCGGCCGGAGGCGGTCTGGCATGCGCAGCTCACCGTGCTCGCGGCGATCGCGTTGCAGCTCCTGCTGCCGAGCCGCCTGACCGCCGGGCCCCACTGGCTCCTGCCCGCGCTCGAGGCCGCGCTCCTCCTCGGGCTCACGCTCGCCACGCCGCGGAAGCTCGAGCGCGAGCACACCGTGCGCCGGCGCGTCACGCTCGCGATGGTCGGCTTCGTCAGCCTCGCCAACATCATCTCGCTCGTCCTGCTGAGCCACGAGCTCCTTCGCCACGCGACGCCGAACGGACGGCAGCTGATCGTCTCCGGCGTGCTGATCTGGCTCACGAACGTCCTCATCTTCGGCCTCTGGTACTGGGAGACCGACCGCGGCGGCCCGGGCCCGCGCGCCGCCGGCCACGACGGCCCGCCAGACTTCCTCTTCCCGCAGATGACCGACGACCGGATCGAGCCGCTCGACTGGCGGCCGCAGTTCCTCGACTACCTCTACGTCTCGCTCACGAACGCGACCGCGTTCAGCCCGACCGACACGATGCCGCTGACGCCGCGCGCGAAGGCGGTGATGGGGCTCCAGTCGCTCGTCTCGCTCGTCACGCTCGGCCTGATCATCGCGCGCGCCGTCAACATCCTTCACTGACGGCGCCGCGGGCGTCAGCCGTTCGCGTTCTCGACGGCGATGACGTGACGTTGGTGGGCGAGCAGCCCTTGCCGGATCGCGTGCGCGGGTGCGATCGCGCCCGCCAGGCCGGCGGCCGCCGCGCTCGCGGTTGCGGCCTGCTCGGCGGCGGCGACGGCGGCGTTCTCGCCCGCGACGCGGCCGACGAGCTCGCCGTATGACATTCCGAAGACCTTCGGGAAGCGCGCGTCGAGCAGCGCCTCGACCCCGCTCTCGAGCGCGCCGAGCTTCGCCGCGAGCTGCGCGTGCGGCTCGGTAGGAAGCGCCGCGCTCTCCGTGACGAGCGACGCGAATGCGTTGACGACCGAGTGCGGAACGCCCGCGCAGCCCCTGAGCGCCTGCGCAGCCGTCTGCATCGAGCGACCGTCCCCGGCGAGCGTCGCCGCCGGGACGCTCCCGCCCGCACCGAGCGTCGCGACCTGCTCGGCGAAGCCCTGCTGGACGACGACGAGACCGTCGAAGGCCGTCGCGAAGCTGCAGCCCCAGACCGGCGGGAAGAGGCGCGTGAAGCTCTGCGCCTGCGACTGCATCACCGGGGCGATCGTGCTCTTCAGCGCGCCGCGGGCGAGTTTCCCCTGCCGCAGCTCCGCCGCCAACTTGGCGAGCTCGGCGTCCACGTTCGCGTAGGTCGAGAGGAGCGCCGCCGGCACGGGCAGGGTCGACTGCCCGATCGTGAAGCCTCCGAGCGCGCACTGTGCCGGCGCGCCCGCCGCGGGCTCGGTCGGCACGGCCGACAGCACATAGCTCGCCTTGCAGTGGCCGTACTCGTTCTCCGCGACGACCGAGACCGTCCCGCGGCACGCGAGCCCCGGCCCTTGGAACCAGACGAACGCCGAGCCCTGGTTCGCCCAGACGAGCTTGCCGCCGGTCAGCCGCTCGCCGCCCGCGAGCCTGCCGTTCTCGCACGCGGCCGACGGCGTCGCGGCGAGCCGGAGGTACCAGCGGAAGCCGGGCCGGTCGGTCGCCGTTGCGTTGCGAACGGTGACGCTGAAGCGGATCGACCCGCCGCCGGGCAGAACGGCGGCCCGGACCGGCGAGAGCCGGAACATCGCCGACGTGCCTGCGGTCTCGACGCCGGCGCGCGCGGCGGCCGGTCCGAGCACGACGAGCAAGAGCGGCGCGAGCAGAAAGAGCGCGCCCGGCACAGACCTCGGTTTCCGATGCTCGAGGCTCACGTCAGCTCAGCCACCGAAGGCTACCCCTTGTGCGTTCCAACTAGGGTCTCGACGCCGATGAGCCTGAGATCAGAGAGCCGGAGGCACGTTCGGCCTGGCGAGGACGGCCGGGACCACCTCGGCACCCTGCAGGGCCTCGCGGCGCTGTCACTCGACGCGCTGAGCTCGGTCGCGTACGGCCCCGAGGCGATGGTGCTCGTGCTGGTCGCGGCCGGCGTCGGTGCGGTGCGGTTCGCGCTGCCGCTGACGATCGCGATCACCGTGCTGCTCGCGGTGCTCGTGATCAGCTACCGCCAGGTGATCGCCGTGCACCCCGACGGCGGCGGCGCCTACGCCGTCGCCAAGGCGGCGCTCGGGCGACGGCTGAGCCTGCTCGCGGCGGCGTCGCTCGTCGTCGACTACGTGCTCACCGTCTCGGTCTCGCTCGCCGCCGGAGCGGCGTCGCTGATCTCGACGTTCCCCTCGCTCGGGAACCACCCGCTGATCTACTCGCTGGCCGGGCTCGCTCTGCTCGCAGCCGTCAACCTGCGCGGCATCGTCGAGAGCGCCCGCGCGCTGATGCTGCCGACGGCGCTCTTCATCGCCGGCATCGGGGCGGTGATCGTCGCCGGCCTTCTCCGCCACCACCCCGAGCGGCTGCTCGGCGCCGGCCTCGCCCATCACACGAGCGAGGCCGTCGGCGTGATCCTCCTGCTGAAGGCGTTCGCGGCCGGCTGCAGCGCGCTCACGGGAGTCGAGGCGATCGCGAACGCCGTGCCGACGTTTCGCGAGCCGCGAGTTCGGCGCGCCCAGCGGACCGAGCTCCTGCTCGGCCTTCTGCTCGCGGCGATGCTGCTCGGCCTCGCGATCCTCATCCACCGGTTCCACATCGTTCCGCGCGGCGGCGTCACCGTCCTCGCGGAGCTCACGGCCGCCGCGCTCGGAACGGGGCTCGGCTTCCACGTCGTCGGCATCACCGTGACGGTCGTCCTCCTGCTCGCCGCGAACACCTCGTACGGCGGCCTGCCGGTGCTGATGAGCCGGCTCAGCCACGACAACCGGCTGCCGCACCTCTTCTCGCTCCGCGCGCAGCACCAGGTCTACCGCTACGGCGTCGCCGCACTCACGCTCGCCGCGGGCGCGCTGCTCGTCGTCGTCCGCGGCGACACGCAACGGCTGATTCCGCTGTTCGCGATCGGCGTCTTCATCGGCTTCACGATCAGCCAGGCCGGCCTCGTGCGCCACTGGGCGCGCGAGCGCAGTCGCAACTGGCGGGGGCGCGCCGCCGTCAACGGATTCGGCGCGGTGCTCACCGCCGCCGCGACGGTCGTCTTCCTCGTCGCCAAGTTCACCGAGGGCGCGTGGATCGTCGTGCTGGTCATTCCGCTCCTGATCCTGCTCTTCAACCGGATCGAGTCCTACTACGACTACGTCGCGAAGGAGCTGGAGCTCGGGCAGGTCCCGCCCCGGCCGGTCGAAGGGCCGAGCATCGTCATCGTCCCCGTCAACGGCGTCTCGAAGCTCGCGTTCGAGGCGCTCTGCGCCGCCAGGTCGCTCGGCGACGAGGTCGTCGCGCTCAGCGTCCAGTACGACGTGGACGACGCCGACGCCCTCCGTTCGCAGTGGCGCGACTGGAACCCCGGCGTCCGCCTCGAGGTGCTCATGTCGACGCGCCGGGAGCTGCTCGAGCCGATCGTCGAGTACGTGAAGAGGACGATCCGGGAGAGCGACCGCCACGTCGCCGTGCTCATCCCCGAGATCGAGCCGCGACGGCGCCGGCACCAGATCCTCCAGAACCAGCGCGGCATCCTCCTCGCCGCCACGCTCCGCAGCCGCACGAACGCCGTCGTCTGCATCCTTCCCTTCCGTCTCCATGACTGACGTGCCGCCGGTCGGACCTCAATACCGGTGGGTGGTGCTCTCGAACACGACGCTGGCGATGCTGCTCGCGACGCTGAACATGTCGAGCGTCCTGATCGCGATGCCGGCGATCTTCCGCGGAATCCATCTCGATCCACTCGCAGCGGGCAACTTCAACTACCTGCTGTGGATGCTGATGGGCTACATGGTCGTGACGGCAGTGCTGGTCGTGAACCTCGGCCGCCTCGGCGACATGTTCGGGCGGGTGCGGATGTACAACCTCGGCTTTCTCGTCTTCACGATCGCCGCGATCATGCTCTCGCTCGTCTGGAGCACCGGCCCGACCGGCGCGCTCGAGCTGATCGGGCTGCGCATGGTGCAGGCGGTCGGCGGCGCGATGCTGATGGCGAACACGGCCGCGCTCCTCACCGACGCGTTTCCGGAGGAGCAGCGCGGCCTCGCGCTCGGGCTGAACCAGGTGGTCGGGCTCGCAGGCACCTTCGTCGGGCTGATCGCGGGCGGGCTGCTCGCGCGGGTCGACTGGCGGCTCGTGTTCGTGATCAACGTGCCGGTGGGCGTGGTCGGGACGGTGTGGTCGTACTGGAAGCTGCGCGAGCTGGGGCAGCGGACCGTGGCCCGGATCGACTGGCGCGGAAACCTCGCCTTCGCCGCGGGATTGACGCTGGCGCTCGTCGGCATCACCTACGGGATCCGTCCCTACGGCGGGCACACGATGGGCTGGCAGAACCCGTTCGTCCTCGCGACCGTGGCGGCGGGCGTCGCGCTGCTCGCGGCGTTCGTCGCGATCGAGCACCGGGAGGAGGCGCCGATGTTCCGTCTCGCGCTGTTCCGGATCCGTCCGTTCGCCGCCGGCAACGCAGCGGGCCTGCTCGCCTCGATCGGCCGCGGCGGGCTGATGTTCATGCTCGTGATCTGGCTCCAGGGAATCTGGCTCCCCCAGCACGGCTACAGCTTCGAGCGGACGCCGCTCTGGGCGGGCATCTACATGGTCCCGCTCAGCGTCGGCGTCCTCGTCGCCGGCCCCGTCTCCGGCCTCCTCACCGACAGGTTCGGCGCGCGTCCGTTCGCGACCGGCGGGATGCTGCTCGCCGCCGCCAGCTTCGGCGCGTTGATGGTGCTGCCGGTCGACTTCCGCTACTGGGCGTTTGCGACGGTCATCTTCGTCAACGGCGTCGCCTTCGGCCTGTTCGCGGCGCCGAACACGACGTCGATCATGAACAGCGTCCCCGCCCGCTACCGCGGCGTCGCCTCCGGCATGCGCTCGACCTTCCAGAACACCGGCATGCCGATCTCGATCGCGATCTTCTTCTCGCTGATGATCGTCGGGCTGACGAGCCAGGTGCCGCACGCGATGCTCGCAGGCCTGGCCGCGAACGGCGTCCCCCACGCCACGGCGACGCGGCTCGCCGGCCTGCCTCCGGTCGGCTACCTGTTCGCGGCGTTCCTCGGCCTCAACCCGCTCAGCTCGCTGCTCGGGCCGAAGGTGCTCGCCGCACTCGGCCCGGCGCAGCGCGCACGCTTGACCGGCCACAGCTACTTCCCGTCGCTCATCTCGGCCCCGTTCAAGCACGGGCTCACGATCATCCTCGTCTTCTCGATCACGATGTGCCTGCTCGCCGCGCTCGCCTCCTGGCTTCGCGGCAGCAAGTACATCCATCACGAGCCCGAAGACGAGGGCGGCGACGCCTCCCACCACAAGTGGGAGAACCCCCCGTGGACGTGACGGCGAAGACGCCGAAGCCCTGTTGCCAGGGCTTCGGTGAGTGAGTAGCGGGGGCAGGATTTGAACCTGCGACCTCCGGGTTATGAGCCCGGCGAGCTACCTGACTGCTCCACCCCGCGACGTGCCCAAAGTCTAGCACTGAGGCGCTACATTCAACGCATGTCCCGCGGCCGGACGAGCCTGCTCGCTGCGGTTGCGGCTGCCGCGATCGTGACCGCGGCGGCCGCCGCCGCGACGACGCCGACCACGACGACGCCGTCGGAGTTCTCGACGACCGTCGTCCTCGCAGTCACCTACAACCCCGATTGCACGTTCACCGCGGACGTCGAAAGCGGTCCGTCGACGGACTCGACGACGCCTTCGACCGCGAGCGCGACGATTCCGCCCGGGCCGTACCAGGTCTCAGTCCGCACGCCGCTCCCCGACAACAACTTCCTCGGCGGAAGCTGCAAGGAGGCGCAGTTCTCGATGACCGGCCCCGGCGTCAGCTACTCGTCGGTGCTCGGGACCGATCTCGGCCCCTACAGCGCCACCTTCAACGTGACGTTCCTGCCGTCGTCGACCTACACGCTCGTCGAAGCGACGCGGCCGAACAACCCCGTCACCTTCACGACGACGGCGACCGGAACGAGCACCTCGCTGCTCCCACCGCCGCCGCCGTCGACCGCCACCGGCAGCTCGGTTCAGGCGCCGCTCGTCGGCTCGGCGATCGTCCCCTTCCGGGGCTCGCTCGACGCGACCGTGGCGCCGTCGGACAAGGTGACCGTCATGTCGGGCAAGAAGCCGCTCGCGTCGGTCAAGCCCGGCCGCTACGACATCGTCGTCGAGGACGAGTCGGCAAGCGGCGGCTTCTTCGTCCAGAAGCTCGACAAGAAGGCGAGGGCGCTCACAGGCGTGAGGTTCAAAGGCCGGCACACCGTTCAGGTGACGCTGACCGCAGGGCAATGGGCCTTCTTTGCGCAGCCCACGCACGAGACGAAGTTCGTCGTCGCGGCCTGACGCGCTCGACGGCGAAGCCGGCGCCCAGGACGAGCATGCCCGCGACCGCGTCGAGCACGAAGTGGTTGCCGGTGGCGACGATCGCGCACACGACCGCCGCCGGGTAGATCGCACCAGCGATACGCCACCGGCCGCGCGCGTTGCGCACGACCCCGACGCCGACGCCGAGCGCCCACCCCGCGTGCAGCGACGGCACGGCGGCGACCGGATTCGAGAGCCCGGCGAGCCCGGAGCCCGGATGCACGAGCCCGATGTCGGCGAGCCGCGGCGGCGCGGTCGGGAAGCGCCAGTACACGACGAGGGCGATCGCCGTCGTCGCCAGGAACACGTTGCGGAAGGTGCAGAACTCGCGCCGCGACCGGCGGTAGAGCCAGAGGAAGAACACCCCCGTCAGCGCGAACTGCGAGACGAAGTAGAAACCCTCGAGCACGCGAAGAAGGCCGGGAACGCGCAGCACCGCGCCCTCGAGCGACGCTTCCCGGTCGAGATGCAGCATGCGCTCGAGCGACAGCACCTGCTGCGCATGCCGGACGGCGAGCGGCCAGTCCGGTGCGATCGCGGTGCGCAGCAGCTCGTACGTCCCGACCCCGGCGAGCACGATCGCGATCTGGAGCAGTCCGTATCGCCGCGCAGCCACCGTCTACGATCCTACGCGCGTGGCGGTCTACGTCTGGTCGGCTCTCGGCGTCGCGATCGCGGTCTCGGCCGCGACGGCCTTCTACGCGGTCGCGAGCGGTCTGCGCGCGTGGCGCTCGCTCCGCCGCTTCCGGCGGAAGATCTCCGACAGCGTCGGTGACGTGACACGGCGCGCCGCCGGGATCGAACGGCACCTCGGCGAGGCCGGCGCGGCCGTCGCCCGGCTCGACCGGGCGAGCGCGGAGCTCCAGGAGTCGCTTGCGACCGCGCAGGTGCTCGCGTCGGCGTTCGGAGAGTTCCGCGCGACGCTCTCGCAGGTGACGGGCCTCGTCCCCTCGAAATAACGCGCGGGGCTACTCGCCCGGCTCTTCGGGCGGCTCGTCCTCGGCGAGCCGCCGCCGCACGGCCGAGCGCGAGAGCACGCCGACGAGCTTGCCGCCCTCGACGACGGGCACGCGCTCGAAGTCCTGCTCCTCGAGGAACGCGAACGCGTCGGCGAGCGGAGTCGCCGCGTCGATCGTCGCGTTCGGCGGCTCGGCGATCTCGCGGAGCATCGTCGTGCGCGGGTCGCGGCCGGTTGCGACGACCTCGCGGACGAGCGTCTTGCGCGTGATCACGCCGAGCAGGACGCCGTCCTCGCAGACGAGCACGGCCCGGACTTCCGGTCGCATCAGCGCCTCGCCCGCCGCCTGCGCGCTCGCGCCGCCGTCGAGCGGGTGCGGGTCCGGCAGCATCGCGTCGCGGACGAGCTGCTCCGTCTGCGCGCTCACGGATAGAGGCCTCGCAGCTCGAGCGACGCGGAGACCTCGCGGATGCCGCCGACGAGCGCCGCATGTCGCAGCGTCATCCCGCCGCTCTCGCTCAGGGACCACACGCGGTCGAACGCGTCGCCGAGCTTGTCGGCGAGACGGCTGCGGATCTCATTCCGGTCCCAGAAGAGCCGGCCGAGATCCTGCACCCATTCGAAGTAGCTGACGGTGACGCCGCCTGCGTTCGTGAGCACGTCGGGCAGCACGGGAATGCCGCGCTCCTCGAGGATCGCGTCGGCGGCGACCGACGTGGGCCCGTTCGCCCCCTCGACGACGAGACGGCAGTGCAGGCTCCCGGCGTTCGTGGCGGTGACCTGGTTCTCGCGCGCGGCGAGCACGAGCACGTCGCACGCCAGCTCGAGCACCTCCGCATTGCCGATCCGCGCGGCGCCCTCGTAGCCCTCGAGCGAGCCGTGGGCGGCGACGTACTCGTGCAGCGTCGGGATGTCGAGACCGGCCTCGTCGTGCACGCCGCCCGAGATGTCCGAGACGGCCACAACGGTCGCGCCCTTCTCGTGCAGCTCGGTCGCCGCGACGCCGCCGACGTTGCCGAAGCCCTGCACGACGCACCGCTGCTTCGCAAGCTCCCAGCCGAGCCGCCCGCAGGCCCGCTCGACCATCATCACGACGCCGGCCCCGGTCGACTCGCTGCGGAAGAGCGAACCGCCGATCGAGACCGGCTTGCCGGTGACGATCTCCGGCACCGCATAGCCCTTCTGCGAGGAGTACGTGTCCATCATCCAGGCCATCGTCTGCTCGTTCGTCGCCATGTCGGGCGCGGGGATGTCCTGCTCGGGACCGATGAACGGCGCGAGGTCGGCGGTGAAGCGGCGCGTGACCCGCCGGAGCTCGCTCTCGGAGAGCTCGCGCGCGTTGCAGCGCACGCCGCCCTTCGCACCGCCGTACGGCAGCCGGAGCAGCGCGCACTTCCACGTCATCCACATCGCGAGCGCGGCGCACTCGCCGAGGTTGACGCCGGCGTCGTAGCGGACGCCGCCCTTCGTCGGCCCGAGCACCGAGGAGTGCTGCACGCGGTAGGCGGGGAACACGCGCACGCTGCCGTCGTCGAGCCTGACGGGCAGCGACAGGATCAGCGCCCGCTCGGGATAGCGGAGCCGCTCGGCCACCCACTCGGGGATCTCCGCCTGCGCGAGCGCCTGCTCGAGCTGCGCGCTCGCCTGCCGGTAGAGCGGCGTGTCCCACTCGAGCGCCGGAACGGGGTGGGCGACCTCGACCACGGGCGTGGAATGGTACGCCTATCGCGCTCGAGTGCCGGGGGAGGGGATCGAACCCCCACGTCCGCGTTGGACACTCGGTTTTAAGCCGAGCGCGTCTACCAGTTCCGCCACCCCGGCAGGGGTGAGACACGGTACCTAGGCGGTCGCGCGCTCCTCGACGCCGAAGAACGCCGCCACCGCGCCGAGCTCGTCGACGAGCGGGCAGCGGGGCAGCGCGCCCAGGAACGCGCGCCCGTACGGACGCGTGCGCAGGCGCGGGTCGAGGATCGCGACGACGCCGCGGTCGTCGTGGCCGCGGATCAGCCGGCCGAAGCCCTGGCGCAGCTGGAGCATCGCCGTCGGCAGCGCGAAGTCGCGGAACCAGTCGCCGCCGTCGGCCTCGACCGCCTCGCAGCGCGCCTCGTGCAGCGGATCGCCCGGCGCCGAGAACGGCAGCTTGTCGATCACGAGCAGCGAGAGCGACTCGCCCGGCACGTCGACTCCCTGCCAGAACGTCGCCGTTGCGAGGAGGACCGATTCGACCTCGTCGCGGAAGCGCTCGAGCAAGCGCTCGCGCGGCGCATCGCCCTGCACGAGCACCTCGTACGGGACGCGTCCCTGGATGCGGCCGCGCAGCACCTCGAGCGCGCGGTAGCTCGAGGTGAGCACGAGCGCGCGTCCTTCCGAGAGCGCGAGCAACGACAGCACCTCGTCGGCGGCGCGCTCGGTGAAGCCCTCGCTGCGCGGGTCGGGCATCGTGCGCGGCACGTAGAGGAGCGCCTGCTCGTGGAAGTCGTACGGCGACCCGACCACGACCTCGCGCGCGCGGGAGAGGCCGAGGCGCCGGCGGACGAAGGTCGCGTCCTCGCCGGTCGTCAGCGTCGCGGAGACGAGGATCGCCGTCGGCCCTTCGTCCCACAGCCGCTTGCGCAGCTCGCCCGAGACGTCGACCGGCGCCCACGCGACGGCGTCGGGTTCCGACCAGACGACGCGTTCGTGCTCGCCCGGGTCGAGGCACGCCTCGGCCTGCGCCGCCGTCTCGAGCGCGCGGCGCGAGAGCCCGTCGAGGTCCTCCCCCTGCCCGTGCAGCTCGTGGGCGAGCCCGCCCAGGGCGGCGACGAGCAGCGTCAGCTCGTCGACGGGCGGCTCGCGCAGCCGGCGGCGCCCGGCCGGCGGCGCCACCGCCCGCAGGATGCGCTCGCCCGCGCGCTCGACGCGCTCCAGTGAGCGGCCCGGCGCCGGCCGCGACGCTTCGCGGCACGCACGCTCGACGTCGGACGCGAGCCGCCGCAGGCCGGCGCGCGAGACGCGGCCGCCGAGCCAGCTCGCCGCCGACTCCTCGAGCCGGTGCGCCTCGTCGAAGACGACCGCGTCGTGCTCGGGCAGGACGCCGCCGCCCGCGGCGATGTGCGCGAAGTAGAGCGCGTGATTCGCAACGACGAGCTCGGACTCGGCGGCGCGGGCCTTCGCAGCCTCGGCGAAGCAGCTCGAGAAATACGGGCAGCGCCGGCCCGCGCACCGGTCGGGCCCGACGGCGACCTCCGCCCACACCGCCTCCGACGGCTCGAACTCGAGCTCGGCGCGGTCGCCCGTCTCCGTCGTGTGCGCCCACGCGTCGATCGCGTCGAACGACTCTCCGAGAAACATCTGCGGGGACGCATGCAGCTTGCGGCAGAGGTAGTTCGCCCGGCCCTTGAGCACGGCGACGCGCACGTCGCGGTCGAGCGCCGCGGCGGCGGCGGGAACCTCCTTCGCAAGCAGCTGCTCCTGGAGCGCCTTCGTCGCCGTTGCGACGACGACACGCTGACCCGACTCGAGCGCGGGCAGAAGGTAGGCGAGGCTCTTGCCCGTGCCGGTGCCGGCCTCGGCGACGAGGTGCTCGCCGGTCGCGAGCGCGCGGTCGACCGCGGCCGCGAGCGCAGCCTGCTCCGGCCGCGGCTCGAACCCCGGCAGGGTGGCGGCAAGCGCGCCGCCGGAACGGAACGCGTCGTGCACAGCGGGAACGGTACGGAGGCGAACGGCTGTTCCCGGCCCGGGCCGGCGGCCGGGTAGTCGACGGGTGACGAAAAATCTGCGCTCGTTGCGCATTTCCGCTGCGGGAGGTCGTTGCGCGGCCGGGCGCGCGGCGCTAGGTTGCGCCGGTCGGATCCGGTGAGTCTTCGGGCTTGACGGGTCCGGCAATCAGCTCCGGTAGGTCTTCGGACTCGCCGGGGCTGATTTTTTTTGCCGTCCGACCGCACCGGTAGCGTTCCGCGGCTCGTGATCGTCTCGATCGTGATCGGCGTGGTCGTCGCGCTCGGAGCCGCGTGGCTCGTGCGCACGCTCCGCCGTGAGCTCGGGGCGATGCGCAGCGAGTCCGCCGCCCAGCTCTCCGACCGCACGGCCGAGGTCGACCGGCGGCTCGGCGAGCTCGCCGCCACGGTCGACCGCCGGCTCGAGAGCCTCGACAACCGCGTCCTCGCGACGCAGAAGGCGAGCGGGCAGACGGCGACGCAGATCGTGGAGAAGCTCGGGAAGCTCGACGGCACCGCCGCGCAGATGCTCGCGCGCGCGAACGACCTCGCGAAGCTCGAGCAGGTCCTCCGGCCGCCGAAGGCCCGCGGCGGGTTCGGCGAGCTCTTGCTCGAGAACCTCCTGCGCGACCGGCTGCCGCCGTCCGCGTACTCCATCCAGCACGGCTTCGATTCCGGCGAGCGGGTCGACGCCGTCGTCCGGGTCGGGCAGCTGATCCCGGTCGACTCCAAGTTCCCGCTCGACAACTTCCAGCGGATCGTCGAGGCGTGCACCGACGACGAGCGCCGGCTCTACGAGAAGGCGTTCGCGCGCGACGTGAAGACGCACATCGACGCGATCGCGACCAAGTACATCCGGCCGGAAGAGGGCACCTACGACTTCGCGTTCATGTACGTCCCGGTCGAGTCGGTGTACTACGAGCTCGCCTGCGGGCCGACCGGCGCGCTGCTCGAGTACGCGCACGAGCGCCGCGTCTTCCCGGTCTCCCCCACCACGTTCACCGCGTACCTCCAGGTGATCGTGCTCGGCATGCGCTCGATGCAGATCGAGGAGCACGCGCACGAGGTGATGGCCTACGTTACTGCGCTCGGCAACGACTTCGAGCGCTTCCGCGACGAGTTCGATCTCGTCGGCAAGCACCTCACCCATGCCCAGGCGAGCTACGGCAAGGCCGACAAGAAGCTCGACAAGCTCGGCTCGCGGCTCGACGAGGCGATCGAGGACCTCGAGGAGGACGTCGTCGAGCTCGACTCGTACGACCCGCCCGCGCCGGCGATCGAAGCGGCCTAGAGCGGTCGAATCGGCCGGGGAACACCGAGCCCGCCGAAAACGTTTACTACTACAGCGATGGAGACGGGCGTTCGGGAGCTGATCGTGATCGGTGGCGGCCCCGCCGGCTATACGGCGGCGCTCTACGCCGCGCGGTCCAACCTCAGCCCGCTCGTGATCGAGGGCTTCCAGTGGGGCGGCCAGCTGATGATCACGAGCGACGTCGAGAACTACCCCGGGTACGCCGACGGGATCATGGGCCCGAAGATGATGGAGGACTTCCGCCGCCAGGCCGAGCGCTTCGGCGCGGAGTTCCTTACCGAAGACGTGACGAAGGTCGACTTCTCCGAGCGGCCGTTCCGCGTCTGGGTCGACAAGGACGAATTCCTGGCGAAGGCCGTGATCGTCGCGACGGGCGCGAGCGCACGCTGGCTCGGGCTCGACTCGGAAGAGCGCCTCAAGGGCCGCGGCGTCTCGGCGTGCGCGACGTGCGACGGCGCGTTCTTCAACGAGAAGCACATCTATGTCGTCGGCGGCGGCGACTCGGCGTTCGAGGAGGCACTGTTCCTGACCCGCTTCGGGATCAAGGTGACGCTCGTGCACCGGCGCGACGACTTCCGCGCGTCGCAGATCATGATCGACCGCGCCCGCGCGAACGAGAAGATCGAGTTCCTGACGCCGTACGTCGTCGAGGAGGTGCTCGGCGACAACCACATCAGCGGCCTGCGCCTGCGTCACGCGGTGACGGGAGAGACGAAGGAGGTCGCTGCGGGCGGGCTCTTCATCGCGATCGGCCACGATCCGAACACCGCGCTCTTCGTCGACCAGCTCGACCACGACGAGAACGGGTACCTCGTGACCAAGCCCGGCACGACCGAGACGAACATCCCGGGCGTCTTCGCGGTCGGCGACGTGCAGGACCACGTCTACCGGCAGGCTGTGACCGCAGCCGGTTCCGGCTGCATGGGCGCACTCGACGCCGAGCGCCACCTCGCCGAGCTCGAGGGACACGCGCACACCGCGCTCGCCGCGCCGCGGCCCGAAAGCGAAGCCGCTTCCGTCTAGCGCCGCTACCCTGGACGGGTGCCGTTCTACATCTGTCCGCGGTGCAAGACGCGGCGCGTCGACCACGACGGACGCGAGGGCTTCTCGCAGGAGCCGCCTTCGTGCCACCACTGCGACTTCGGCTTCATGTTCGAGCTGCTCGAGGATTACTACCCGGCCCAGGCGACGGGATTCGTCGTCTGCGACCGGGAGACGCGCGTGCTCGCGACGGGACACGGAGTCTTCGAGCTCACGGGCTTCGAGGAGGACGACCTGATGGGCCGCAACCTCGTCGAGGCGCTCGCCCTCTCCGACCCCGCCCCGATCGAGACGGTGCGCGAATGGGGCGTGCGCCAGCTCGAGCAGAAGCTCACCGTTCGGACGCATGCCGGGCTCGAGAAGCCGGTGCTCGCCGACTTCTTCCCCGCCTACGACGACGACGGCGGGCTGCTCGTCGCGCTGACGCCGCGCTAAACCCGGCTCGACGGACAGAGGTCGTTCACGACGCAGCGCTCGCAGGCAGGCCGCCGCGCGTCGCACACACGGCGTCCGTGCCAGATCAGCAGATGCGGGAAGCGCGCCCACTCCTCCCGCGGCACGAGACGGACGAGGTCGCGCTCGATCTTCACCGGATCCTCCTGCCTCGTGAAGCCGAGCCGCTGCGAGAGCCGGCGCACGTGCGTGTCGACGACGATCCCCTGCGCGGCTCCCCGCTCGGCCGAGACGACGTTCGCGGTCTTGCGCGCCACGCCTGGGAGGCGCAGCAGGTCGTCGAAGTCGGTCGGCACCTCGCCGTCGTACTCCTCGATCAGCAGCTTCATCGTGCCGCGAAGCGCCTTCGCCTTCTGGCGGTAGAAGCCGGTCGCGAAGATGTCGCGCTCGAGCTCCTCAACTGGGACGGCGAGGTAGTCCTCGGGGCGGCGGTACTTGCGAAAGAGCTTCTCGGTGACGCGGTTGACGCTGACGTCGGTCGTCTGCGCGGAGAGCATCACCGACACGAGCAGCTCGAGCGGGTCTTCGAATCGAAGCGCGATGCGTGCGTCCGCGTGCTCGACCGCGAGCCGGTCGATCACCGGCCCGATGCGGTCGCGCTTCGGGCCGACCCGCTTGCGGGCTTCGTGGACGTAGCTGCGCGCCAAGGCGCGAAACTAGCGGAGGATCAGGCGGGGAGCGCGATTCCGCCGGTGCGCACGCAGGCCAGCGGCTTGTTCGCGAGGATGGCTCCGTCGGCCGTCACGGTCGCGACCGAGCAGCCGAACATCCCGGCGCCCATCATCCCCTTGCGGCCGGTCACCATCACGCTGCAGGCGGAGTCGTGGGTCTGCGGCGAGCGGATGTCGCAGCAGACGGAAACGATCTTGATCGGACCGCCCGCGGCGTTGTACTTCTGCTTCCAGCTGTTGCCGAACGACGTGCACGGCTTCGCGCCGGACGCATGCGTCGCCACGTCCACCGACCGCGTCGCTGCCGAGACCGCAGGGGGAACGGCCGCAACGACCAGCACCAAGATCAGGCCCACCAGCCGCACTGCCGCCATTTTCACCGGCCGGGCGGTCAACATGCAAGCACCGTCTGCCACGAAGGCCGGTCTGTCCGCTCTCCGTATCGGCAGGCCTGCCGGGTCTCAGCCCGCGGCGACGGCCTCCCGGGCCGCCTCGGCGCCGCGGAGCCTCGGCCCGGCGCAGACCACGTCGAGGGCCGGACAGTCGAAGCACGCGAACTCGCTCGGTGTGGGCACGAAGACGCCACTGTCTATGCGCTTTATCGCCATCGAGAGCTCGGACTTGAGGGTTTCGGCGTCGCCGGCGCCGAAATGGCTCGAAACCGGGGCCTCGGGCCGCTCCAGGAAGGCGTAGACGACCTCGACCTCCTCGGCCCCGGCTCGGAAGCAGGCGAGGGCGTAGACGAGCCGCTGGAGGGTGTACTCCGCCTCGACGACCTCGGCCGGGTCGCGGTCGCCGATCGCGTTCGTCTTGTAGTCGACGACGAGGGCACGGTTGCCCTCCCGGCGATACAGGTCGAAGCGCCCGTGCAGGAGGACGCCGTCGTGCTCGAACGCGAAGGCGAGCTCGGGGCGGGCGCCTTCCGTGCGGGCGGCGAGCTCCGAGGTCCGGTAGGCGGCGACGAGCGAGCCGATGCGCTCGAGGTCCCCGCCGGTCGCACGCGGGTACCACTCGGTGACGCTCGCGAGGTCGGCGTCGGGCCGCTCGAGGAGCCGGTGCACCGCATTGCCGATCTCCGTCGCGGCGAGACCGCCACCGCCCGGGCCCTGCGGCCGCCGCTCGTGCAGCCGCGCCAGGCGCTCGGCGTAGTAGCGGTACGAGCAGCGCTCGTAGAGCGCGAGCGACGAATACGACAGCCGCTGGACGCGGTGCAGGGGCGGCAGCGGCGGCGGTGCGAGCTCGGGCAACACGTACCCTCGTGCTGCGGGTCCCGTGGGAATCTCGGCGAAGAGCGCAAGCTGCCCATCTTCACGTGTTAGCATGCTAACACGCTGTGGTAGCTCTACCGGAGCCACGTCCTGCACATCTCCACAGCGGTCGACGCGGACGAGGAACGTCGCATCGCCGCGCTCGAGCTCGAACTGCTCGTGCTCCCCGGCGAGCTCGGCGTCGCACTCGAGCTGGCCGAGGATCCACTTGATCGGCGTGTCGCGCCCCTCGCCGATCGCGCCCGAGACGATCAGGCGGTCGACCGCGCGCGTCATCGCGACGTAGTAGAGGCGGAGCCGTTCGTCGTCGTCGGCCTGCTTCTCGCGGCGGCGCTCCTCCTCGGTGAGCAGCACGTATTCGTCGCTCGCGTCCGGGCCGGCCTTCTCGCGTCCCGCGTCAGCGACGACGACCACCTTGAACTCGAGCCCTTTCGCGGCGTGGATCGTCAGCAGGCGCACCGCGTCGGCACCCTCCTCCTCCGACACCGCCTCGTGCTGTGCGGCGCCGGCGGCCTCCTGGTCGGAGATGAAGCCGAGGAAGCCCTCGAGATCGCGGCCGCGCAGCTCCTCGTACGAGCGCGCGAGGCGCATCAGCTTGCGCAGGTTCGCGTAGCGCCGCCGGCCGTCCCAGCGCGCGAGCACGGCGAGGTCGTAGTCGTGCTCCGAGACGACGAGCTCGCAGAGCCGTTCGAGCGAGACACGCGCCGACGCGGCGACGAGCCGCTCGTACCGCTGCTTGAACGCACGGACGAGTCGCTCGTCCTCGTCGGCGAGCCCCTCGGGCAGGGAGCGCTCGAGCCCCGCATAGAGCGGCCGCCGGCCGGTGTGGCGGCGCAGCAGCACGAGCGCGTCGTTCGAGACGCCGACGAACGGCGAGGCCAGCACCGCCACGAGCGCCGTGTCGTCGTAGCGATTCCGCAGGAGGCGCAGGTACATGCGCAGGTCGACGACCTGCTGCTGGCCGAAGTAGCGCCGCCCGGTTGCGCGGAACGTCGGCAGACCGAGTGCGCGCAGCTCCTCCTCGTACCACTCGGCATCGGTGCCCGCCGCGAAGAGCAGGACGATCTCGCCGGGCAGCGCCGCCCCCGCGTCGACGAGCTCGCGCACGCGGCGCGCGACGTGCCTCGCCTCGGCGCGCCGCCAGTGCACGCCGCCGCCGGCGTAGGACTGCTTGTCGGTGACGAGCAGCTCGACCGGATGGCCGAAGACCGGGTCGGGGAACTCGTTCGACGCGTGCAGCGGCTGGTAGCCGTCGCCGAACGACGAGCCGAACAGGTAGTTCACGGCCGCGAGCACCTCGGGACGCGAGCGGTAGTTCTCGGTCAGCGGCAGCCGCTGCGACGCCGCCTCGCGCCGGGCGCGAAAGACCTCGACGTCGGCGTGACGGAACGAGTAGATCGACTGGAACTCGTCGCCGACGAAGAAGACGTCCTTCGCCGCGCCGCCGGTCATGAGGTCGATCAGCTCGCACTGGAGTGCGTTCGTGTCCTGGAACTCGTCGACCATGATCGCGCGGAAGCGCAGCTGCTCGATCTCGCGCACGCCCCGGTCGTTCGCCAGCAGGTCGCGTGCGAAGAGCTGCATGTCCTCGAAGTCGAGCGCGGACTCGCGCTCCTTGCCCGCGGCGTACTCGACGGCGAACAGGCCGAGCAGCTCCTGCAGCAGCTCGCGCTCGCGGAGCAGCACGGCCGAGAGCGCGCTCGACTCGAGCGTCGCCCGCGCCTCCTCGAAGCTCGCCGCCCGGGCGCCGCGAGTGCGCAGCGCCTTCAGGTCGGAGAGACGTTCGGCATCGGCGGGCAGCTCGAGCGCCCCGCGCGCCGCCGCCTGCTGGTTCGCGGTCGCGGCCGGGTCGTCGAGCAGGCACTGCGCAGCGTCGCGGAGGGCGGCGAGCGGGGCGTCGAGATCCGGCGCGGGCCAGGTCTCGATCACGAGCGGGCGTCCGGCCGAGCGGCGTTCCTCGTAGAGAGCGATCAGGTTCCGCCGCAGCCGGCCGCTCCCGGTCGTCGCGACGAGGCCGAGCCGGTCGGGCGCGCGGGTCGCGAGGAACTGCTCGAGCGCGCGCTGGAACGCCTCGCCGCGGAGGACCGCGCCCTGCTCCTCGTCGAGCGCCCGGAAACGCGGGTCGATGCCGACCGCGAACGGATACGCGCGCAGCAGCCGCAGGCAGAAGCCGTGGATCGTCGAGACCCAGGCCCCGTCGAGCTCCTGCGCGAGATCGAAGCGTCCGCGCTTGCCGAGCTCGGCGCGGATCCGCGCGCGCAACTCGGCCGCGGCCTTGTTCGTGTAGGTGATGACGAGCACCGACTCCACGTCGACGCCCTCGTCGCAGACGGCACGCACGAAGCGCTCGACGAGCACCCGCGTCTTGCCGGTGCCGGCACCGGCCGAGACGAACACCTCGCCCTTCGAGTCCACCGCCGCGAGCTGCTGCTCGTTCACGCGCGTTGCACCCGGCACATGGGCCAGACGTCGCACCACGAGGGGCACTCGCCGCCGCGCGGGTCGTGCGCGACGTCGCCCTCGCGGATGCGCTTCGCGGCGGCGAGGGCGTGGGCGCGCGCGCCTTCCACCTGCCGCCAGAACGTCTCCTCGTCGAGATAGTCGCGCTCGGAGAACCCGGGGAGATCCTCGTGCGCCTCGTCGCGGAGCATCCCGCGCGCACCGCGCGAGCCTGCGAGCGCGCGATAGACGCCGCCGAGCGGCTCGATCCCGACGAGGTCGCGCAGAACGAGCATGTACAGCGGAACCTGGAGCCGGCGCTCGGTGTCGATCTGCCGCGCGGAGTGCGAGCCCTTGCCCGACTTGTAGTCCTGCACGATCCCGCGCGCGCTGAACGGGTCGACGTCGATGCGGTCGATCTTCCCCGAGAGATGGAGGCCGTCGCCGAGCTCGAGTCCTCGCTGGAGCTCGGGTGCGGAGCGCTCGCTGCCGAAGCCGACCTCGAACCGCCGCGGCACGAGCGCGAGCTCCGACCGCGCCTCCTCGGCGATGAAGCGCGTCAGATCGTGACGCAGGCTTTCGCGGAGCTCCGCCGCCTCGACCTCCCCGAGCTCGAGGCGCACGCCGGAGCGGAGCGAGTCGTCGAGACACCGCTCGAGGAACGGGATCGCCGCCTCGAGGTTCTCCTCGGTGACGCGGTCGGCGTCGAGCTCCTTCGGCAGTCCGCCGTAGAACGCGTAGAGCGTCTGGTGCGCGACCTTGCCGCGAACGAGCGCGTCGGCCTCCGCGTCGATTCGCTTCGGATCGACGACGCGCTCGAAGAGCCAGGCCGACGAGCAGTCGATGAACCGCTCGAGCTCGGTGACCGCGAACGTCGTGCGCGCGCCGAACGCGTCGAGCACCGCCGGACTGCGCAGCATTGCGTCGCGGTCGAAGGCGTCCCGTGCCCGGTCGAGACGGCGCGACCAGCCGTTCGTCTCGGCGAGCGCGCGCGCGAGCAGCTCCTGCTCGAAGTCGGCAGACAGGCGCGCGACCGCGCGCAGCCGCTCGCGTTCGGTGGGAGCGCTGTCGAGCGCCCATGTCAGCTGCGAGAGCGGGCGTCGCGTCGTCGCCCACGCGACCTCGTCCGGATCGAATGCGGCGACGACCTCGCGCCAGAACGGGCTCGCCTCGCGCGGCGACCCGTCGTCGTTCGCGGCCTCACGGACGAGATAGAGCCGCTCGGACGCGCGCGTGCACGCGGTGTAGAAGAAGTAGCGGTCGCGGCTGACCGGATCCGGCTTCTCGAGACGTCCGCCGAGCGCGCGGCGCCGGTCCTCGTCGAGGAACGGCGAGCTGCGATCGCGCCTCGGCAGCGAACCCTCCTCGAGGCCGAGGACGAAGACGATCTGGAAGTGCCGCGTGCGCACGCGCATCAGATCGAGCACCGCAACGCGGCCGGGCTCACCGGCCGTCGGCGCGGGAAGCTCGACCCGTTCGAGCGCGTTGACGAGATCGTCGGGCGTGAGCTGCTCCCCGAGCTCCTCCCATGCCTCGAGCTCGTCGAGCAGCGTCGTCGCGGCGCCGAGCGTGCCGAGATCGAGCCGCGAGGCGTCGCCCGCCGGCGGTGCGTCGAGCCCGTACGCGGAGCGGAGCATCGAGGCGAGCAGCGCGCGAACGCCGTCGACGTGACTCGCCGCTTCGCGGAGCTCGCGGAGCGCGACGAGCGGCGCCTCGCGCAGCCGCTCCGCCTCCTCGACGACCCGCGCCGGCGACTCGACCGCGCGCCCGCGCAGTCGGCCCTCGACGTAGTCGACGCTCGAGCGGGCGAGGCCGGAGTACGGCGAGCGCAGGAACGCGAACAGCTCCTTGCGCCCGCCGCCGAGCCACGCGAAGCGAAGGAGCGCGCAGAGCGCATGCCCGAGCGGCGTCGAGCCGAGCCGGCGATCCGCCTCGAGCGCGTACGGGATGCCGAACCCGCCGAGCACCGTGTCGAGAGGCGCGCGGAAGCGGTCGGCGGACGGAACGACGAGCGCGATCTGCTCGGCGGCGACACCGTGACGGAGGAGCTTCAGCACCTCCTCGCCGACGAGCTCGAGGGTGTCGCGGGCACCCGCCCCTTCGAGGAACCGGACCGCGCCGTCCGGCGAGGGCGGCGGCGCCTCGGTGCGCTCGAAGAGCGTGCGCTCGAGATGCACGAGTGGCGGTGGGACGGGAGTTTGATTCCAGGAGCCGTAGGCTTCCAGCTCGGTCGTGTTGCCGCTCGCGAGCGCGGCGAGATCCTCGGCCGTGCGCCGGAGCGAGGCGAACGCGACGCGGCCCGGCTCGTACGGCAGCGAGACGTCGACCTCCGCACGTCCGGCGAGCGCCTCGAGCAGGCTCCATTCCGCCGCGGTCAGGTCCTCGAAGCCGTAGGCGAAGACGGGCTCGCCGTGCCAGGCGTCGAGCTCGTTCTGAATGCGATCGGCGGCGCGGCGGCGAAGCAGGTCGCGGTCCCAGCGGTCGAGCCGCTCGAGCTCGCCGCGGTAGGCCCGGTAGAGCGGGGCCAGGTCGCCGTCGAGGCCGGCCGGGTCGATCAGGCCGGAGTCGAGCTCGCCGAGGGCGGTCAGGAGCGCGTCGACGAAGCCGGCGAAGCGCGCCGAGCGCGAGTGCGTGAGGCCGCCGGCGGCGAGAACCTCGTCGACGGCGCGCCGCGCCGCGAGGACGCGCTGGGCCTGACCGACGAGCGGCCGGCGGGCCGGATCGCCGGCCGCGATCCGTTCGAAGAGGTCATTGAAGGTGCCGATCGAGCCGCCGACGAGGCAGCCCGTGCGCGCCAGCAGGTCGCGCTCGACCCGGTCGACGTCCGACCGGTTCGGCACGATCAGGTACGGCTCGTCTTCGAGGCGCGCCAGATAGCGCTCGAGCAGGAGCGCGACCTTGCCCGCGTTCGCAGGGCCCGCCAGGAGGCTCAGTCCCACCGAGCCATGGTATGCCTCGTTCCGGTTGTTGTCGGGACGAGATCCTCAGCTCTCGTCCCGTGAACTCCGGTGTAAGCGGCCGCGAATTAGTTGGCGGTCGCGCCCTTCGGCCGCCGCCCGCGGCGGGCGGCCGTGCGTCCCGGCAGCTTGCCGGCGCAGTCGTCGCAGAGATCGGCGACCTTCGAGCCGCGGCGCGCGTCGGTGTAGGTCACGCGCAGCGAGGCGCCCTTGCTCTCTTCGACTTCCTTCCCGCATTTGTCACAGACGAGGACGGTCTTGCGAGCCACGAATGCCTCCTTTCGACGCGAACCTGAAGCCGCGATTCAACCAGAAATGCGCCGGTGGATTCCGTAGCGAAAAGCAATGAAGCCAATTCCGGCGGCAATCACGATTCCGATCACCGCGTAGAGCCCGTAATGGTTGATCGCATCGGCGGCTGCGCGGCCGAAGACGTAGGCGACGGTGCCGAACGCGGTCGCCCAGAGAATCCCGCCCGCCGCGTCGAATGCGAAGAACACCGGCCAGCGCATGTGGCTGATCCCGGCCATCCAGGCGGCGGTGATCCGGAGGATCGCGACGAAGCGCGCGACGAACACCGTCTTCGGGCCGTGCCGCGCGAAGAAGCGTTCGGCCCGGGGCAGGACCTTCTCCGAGGTCGCGCGCAGGACCGGGATGCGCACGAGCAGCCGGCGGCCGCCCAGCCGCCCGAGCCAGTAGCCGGTGTTGTCGCCGGCGATCGCGCCGGCGGCGCCGACGGCGATCACGGCCTCGATCGAGTAGTGCCCGTTCGAGGCGAGGACGGCACCGGCGATCAGGGCCGTCTCGCCGGGGAGCGGAATCCCCGCTCCCTCGATCGCGACGAGCACGAACAGGAGGACGAGGCCGTACGAGAGGATCAGGTGCGTCACGGCCGACCGAGTCTAGGCATGCCCGGTGTTTGCGATAGCGTCGCGCGGTCATGCGGGTGGGGGTGCCGAAGGAGACCGCAACCGGCGAGCGCCGCGTTGCGATCGTCCCGGAGATCGTACGGCGCCTCGAGGGCTTCGAGTTCGCCGTCGAGCGTGGCGCCGGAGCCGCGGCCGGCTTCGCGGACGACGCGTACGCGGAGGCGGGTGTCGAGCTCGTGGCAGACGCCTGGCACGGCGTCGACGCGGTGGTGAAGGTGGCGAAGCCGAGCGCCCCGGAGGCGGAGAGGCTCTCGGCCGGGCAGATCCTGATCGCGTTCCTCGCACCGCTCAGCGATCCCGAGGGCGTCGAGCGCCTGGCGGCGATGGGCGTGCTCGGCTTCGCGATGGAGTCGATCCCGCGGACGACGCGCGCCCAGGCGATGGACGCGCTCTCCTCGCAGGCGACCGTGTCGGGGTACAAGGCGGTGCTGCTCGCGGCCGACCGCCTGCCGCGCTTCTTCCCGATGCTGACGACCGCCGCCGGGACGATCGTGCCCGCGCGCGCGCTCGTGCTCGGCGCCGGCGTCGCCGGGCTCCAGGCGATCGCGACGGCGCGCCGCCTCGGCGCGGTCGTGTCGGGGTTCGACGTGCGCCCGGCGGTCCGCGAGCAGGTGCAGTCGCTCGGCGCGTCGTTCCTCGACCTCGGTGTCGTCGGCGAGGAAACGGCCGGCGGCTATGCGCGTGAGCTGACGCCCGAGCAGCAGGCCCTGCAGCAGGCCGCGCTCGAGGAGCGGATTCCCGATTTCGACGTCGTGATCACCACCGCGGCCATTCCCGGCCGGCCGGCTCCGAAGCTCATTCCCGCGTCGGCGGTCGAGCGGATGCGCGAAGGCTCGGTGATCGTCGACCTCGCGGCGGAGACCGGCGGCAACTGCGAGCTGACCGAGCCCGGTGAGATCGTGCAGCGCGGCGGCGTGACGATCGTCGGCATGCTCAACCTGCCGAGCACGATGCCGACGCATGCGAGCCAGCTCTATGCGCGCAACGTCAGCGCGCTGCTCGAGCATCTGGCGCCGGGCGGCGAGCTCACGCTCGACTGGAGCGACGAGATCACCGCCGGCACGTGTGTGACCCGCAAGGAGGAGGCAGCTTGAGTCATTACGCGCAACTGGTCGTCGAGCTGACGATCCTCGTGCTGGCGATCTTCCTCGGCGTCGAGGTGATCTCGAAGGTGCCGACGCTCCTGCACACGCCGCTGATGTCGGGCACGAATGCGATCCACGGGATCGTGATCGTCGGCGCGATGCTCGTGGCCGGGATCGCGGGCGCCGACACGCTCACCGGCTGGGTCGGCTTCGCCGCGATGGTGCTCGCATCGGCCAACGTCGTCGGCGGTTTCGTCGTCACCGATCGGATGCTCGAGATGTTCAAGAAACGCGAGCCGCCGAAGCGCGACGAGGGCGACTAGCGATGGGCACGTCGACCTCGAACCTGCTCTACCTCGTCACGATCGTCTGCTTCGTCCTCGCGCTCCGGTTCCTGTCGTCGCCGACGACGGCGCGGCACGGCAACTGGATCGGCGCAGCCGGGATGGTGGTCGCGATCGCGGTGACGCTGTCGCACAGCGGCCTGCACATCGGCTGGCGGATTCCGGCCGGCGGCGCAATCGGCGCCGTCTTCGGGGTGGTCGGCGCGCGGCGCGTGAAGATGACGGCGATGCCGCAGATGGTGGCGCTGTTCAACGGCGTCGGCGGCGGCGCGGCGGCGCTCGTCTCGCTCGCGGAGTTCCACAACCTCGCGCCTGCGCCGGGGCGGCTGCACGTCGATATCGCCGTCTCGATCGTGCTCTCGGCGCTGATCGGCTCCGTGTCGTTCGCGGGGTCGATGGTGGCGTTCTCGAAGCTCCAGGAGCTGATCGGCGGCCGGCCGATCACCTATCCGGCGCAGAAGTTCGGCAACCTGCTCCTGATCGGCGCCGTCGTCGCGGCGGGCGCCGCGATCGCCGCGGGCTCCGAGCATCAGTGGCTGCTCGTGGCGCTGATCGCCGGTGCGCTCGTGTTCGGCGTCCTCTTCGTGCTGCCGATCGGCGGCGCCGACATGCCCGTCGTGATCTCGCTCCTGAACGCCTTCACCGGGCTGGCCGCGGCGGCGACGGGATTCGAGCTCCATTCGAACGTGCTGATCGTGAGCGGCGCGCTCGTCGGCGCCTCGGGAACGCTCCTCACGATGATGATGGGGCGGGCGATGAACCGCTCGGTCGGCAACGTCCTCTTCGGCGCATTCGGAACGGTCCAGGCGGGTGCGGGAACCGCGACCTCGTACGAGGGCACCGTGCGCTCCGTCTCGGCGGAGGACGTCGCGATCATGCTCTCCTACGCGCAAAAGGTCGTCATCGTCCCCGGCTACGGCATGGCGGTCGCGCAGGCGCAGCACGCCGTCCGCGAGCTGGCGGACGAGCTCGAGAAGAAGGGCGTCGAGGTCGCGTACGCGATCCACCCCGTCGCCGGCCGCATGCCGGGTCATATGAACGTCCTGCTCGCGGAGGCAAACGTGCCCTATCCCGCCCTGAAGGAGATGGACCAGATCAACCCCGAGTTTCCGCAGACCGACGTCGCGCTCGTGATCGGCGCGAACGACGTCGTCAACCCGGCCGCACGCAACGAGCCCGGCAGCCCGATCTACGGCATGCCGATCCTGAACGTCGACCAGGCCCACCAGGTCGTCGTCTTGAAGCGATCGATGGCGACCGGCTTCGCCGGCATCGACAATCCACTGTTCCTCGAGCCGACGACGGCGATGCTGTTCGGCGATGCAAAGGAGTCGGTGACGGCGCTCGTCGCCGGCGTCAAGGCGCTTTGAGCTCGCCCGTCGTCCTCAGCGCAGAGGACGTGTATCGCGCGGTGTCGCCCGTCGTCGCCGTCGAAGCGGTCCGCGACGCGTTCGTGGCGCACCACCGCGGCGAGTGGACGATGCCGCCGAAGGTCTACGTGACGAACTACCCCGCCGGCGACTTCCGCGCGATGCCGGCGCTCGGCGGCGGGCACGCGCTGCTGAAGTGGGTCACGTCGTTTCCGGGGAACCCCGCCCGGGGGCTGCCGACGGTGTCGGGGCTCGTGCTCGTCTCGAACGCGGAAACCGGTGAGCTCGAGGCCGTGCTCGAAGCGGGCGCGGTGACGGCGCTGCGAACCGGCGCGGCGGCCGTGCTCGCAGCGGAGACGTTCGGTCGGCCGGACGCTGCGACCGCTTCGGTGACCGGCGCGGGCGTGAACGGACGGGCGGCGGCGCGGACGTTCATGGCACGCGGGCGCCGCGTCGCGATCTGGGACGTCGACGAGTCGCGCGCAGCAGCGGCCGCCGACGAGCTCGGGTGCGACGTCGCCCCCTCCCGCGACGATGCGCTTGCGGCCGATCTCGTCGTCACCGTGACGCCGGGCCACGAGGTGCTGCTCGGCAGGGGCTCGCTTCGACCCGGTCAACACGTGAGCCTGATGGGCGCCGACGGGCCGGGGAAGGCGGAGATCGCGGCAGCCGAGCTCGCGCGTACCCACGTCTTCTGCGACGACTGGGAGCAGGCAAGCCACGGCGGCGAGCTCGCACACGCCGTCGAGGCCGGTCTCCTCGGCGAGGCCGACGTCGGACGGATCGGCGCGGTGCTCGCCGGCGACTCTCCCGGCCGGGCGAGCGCCGACGAGATCACCACGTTCGACTCGACCGGGCTCGCGATCCAGGACCTGGCGATCGCCGTCGCCGCGCTCGCGCACGTCCCTTCAGGCGCCGCGCGGATCGAGCTGTAGCCGCGCCGGGTCGAACAGCGCGAGCTCGGGCGGCGATTCGCCGATCAGCGCGCGCGCGACGAGATCGCCGCAGGCGAGCCCGAGCACGTTGCCGTGTCCCGAGTAGCCGCCGGCGATCCAGACGCCGTCGCGTCCGGGAATCCGGCCGGCGAGCGGCAGCCGGTCGGACGTCTCGCCCCACACGCCCGCCCAGCGGTGCGTGACCTCGGGCAGCTCGCCGACGAGCTCGACGACGAGCTCCTCGAGACGGCCCTGGATCAGCGCAGTCGTCTCCTCGTCCGCGGTCGCCTCGGTGGCGAAGCTCGCGTCGCGCTTGCCACCGGCGACGAGCCGGCCGTCGGGAAGCTGCTGCCAGTAGTCGTAGCCCCCGCGTGCGTAGTGCGGGCGTGCGAAGCGGATCTCCGCGAGCGGAGCCGTCGCGAGCATCTGCCCGCGCACCGGCCGCACGTGCTCCCCGAGCTCGGGCAGGATCGACGCGCTCAGGCCGTCGACCGCGACGACCACGTTCGGCGCGTCGAGATCGTCGAGTCGCACGGTCACGCCCTCGACGACGTCGGCGCCCGCCGCGGCCGCCCGCGCCGCCAGCCCTTGCACCCAGCGGGCAGGGTGAAGCGCCCCGTCTCGCGGGTTGAGCAGTGCGGCCGTGTACACGCGATCGAGGGGTGCAGGAAGCGGATCGACCCACTCGGCGTCGAACCCGTCGTCCCGCAGCAGCCCGAGCTCGCGCGCGAGCACGTCACGCTCGGCGGCGTCGGCGGCCAGGCGCAGGCTGCCGACACGTCTGAACGCATCGCCGGCAAGCGCCTCGAGCCGGTCGAGCGCGCACTCGGTCAGCCGCCAGAGCTCCGCCCAGCCGGGGTCGTACGACATCGCGCCGCCGCGGAGGGCGAAGCCGCCGTTGCGGCCGCTCGCGCCCGCGGCGATCTCACGCGCTTCGAGCAGCCGCACGCGCACGCCGTGCTCGGCGAGCGTGAGCGCACACGAGCAGCCCGTGACGCCGCCGCCGACGACCACCACGTCGACGTCCGCCCGGTCGGACGCCCGCGTGACGAACGATTCGTGCGGCTCGGCGAGCCAGTATGGAGTTGTCTTCACGTGCGGCGATCCTATGGTCCGTGCGTCACCTCCTGTACCGGCCCGCGGCGGCGGTCACGAGTCCCGCCAGCTCGAGCTCCGTCAAGGCCGCCGCCACTGCGGCCGGGGCAAGTCCTGTCGACCGCACGACCTCGTCTGCCGTCCGTGCACCTGCGTCGAGAGCCGCGAGCGCTGCACCGGCATTGCCGGACGGCGGTTCGTCGGTCGGATGCACCGCAGGCTCGATGCCGACCGCTTCGAGCACGTCGGCGGCACATGTGACCGGAACGGCTCCGAGCCGGAGCAACGCGTTCGTCCCCGCGGACAGCGCGGAGGTGATCTCGCCGGGCACCGCAAGCACGTCGCGCCCTTCTTCGAGCGCGAGGTCGGCGGTGATCAGCGCACCGCTTCGCTCACGCGCCTCGACGACGACGGTCGCAGCCGCCAACCCGGCGACGATTCGGTTGCGGGCGGGGAACCGCCATGGCGCGGGCGCGACGCCCGGTGGGTACTCGGAGACGACGAGACCCGACGACACGATCTGCGCCGCAAGCGCGCCGTGCGCGCGTGGATAGTCGCGGTCGATGCCGCAGCCGAGCACGGCGACCGTCACGCCGGTCTCGAGCGCACCGCGGTGAGCCCATCCGTCGACTCCGCGCGCAAGACCCGAGACGACGACGACTCCGGCAGCGGCGATGTCGCGTGCGAGCGCGCGCGCGACGTGCGCGCCGTAGTCGCTGCAGCTGCGCGCGCCTACGACGGCCACCGCGCACCGCCCGAGCAGCTCGGCGTCGGCGGCGCCGCGGAGAAAGAGCCCGGGCGGCGGATCGTGGATTGCGCGCAGGCGCGCCGGGAAGCCGGCGTCGGAACGTCCGAGCCAGCGAACGCCGCGCTCCCCGAGGGCGGAGACGTACGCACCGGCGTCGAACGAACGCTCGAACGCCGCGAAGCGCTGGGTGCGCGCTTCACGGTCGCAGGCGTGCTCGTCGCGGGTCGCCGCGAAGACCGCGAGTGCGAGCTCGTTCACGGCAGCTGCAACTCCGGCGGCGAGCGATAAGAGATCGCCTCCGCGACGTGCTCGGCCTCGACGGTCTCGCTGCCCGCGAGCGCCGCGATCGTCCGCGCGACGCGCACGACGCGGGCGCGGCCCCGGCCCGAGAGCGGCAGTCGCTCGACCGCGCGTGCGAGCAGCTCTTCGGCCGGCGCAGCAAGCGACGACCGTGCGCCCGAACGCCCTCGCGCGTCAACGATCCTCGCGCGGACGGCGTCGGAGGACTCTCCTGCCGGCGCGCCGAGCTCCGCGGCCCTTGGGCGCGGAAGGGCAAGCACGAGATCGAAGCGGTCGAGGAGGGCCCGCGAGAGGCGGTCGCGGTAGCGGTCGAGCCGGAGCGGCGAGCACGAGCAGCTCGCCGACGGGTCGCCGCGGCCGCCGCACGGGCAGAGGTTCATCGTGCCGACGAGCTGGAAGCGGGCCGGAAACAGCGCGCGGCCGCCGACGCGGGCAACAGCGACCGTGCCGTCTTCGAGCGGCTGGCGAAGCGCCTCGAGCAGCGCGCGCGGGAACTCGGGCAGCTCGTCGAGAAGCAGGACGCCTCGGTGGGCGAGCGTCACCTCGCCAGGACGCGGCGCCGAGCCGCCGCCGACGACGGCCGCAGTCGAGACCGAGTGGTGCGGCGCGCGAAACGGCGGCACACGCACGAGACCCGCCCCGGACGGGAGCAGCCCGGCGATCGAGTGGATGCGGGTGACCTCGAAGGCGGCCGCGTCGTCGAGCGCCGGCAGGATCCCCGGGAGCCGGCGGGCGAGCATCGTCTTGCCGATCCCGGGCGGCCCGGCGAGCAGCAGGTTGTGGCCGCCGGCGGCGGCGATCTCCAGCGCCCGCCGGGCGCGTTCCTGGCCCCGCACGTCGGCGAGATCGGGCGGCGGCTCCGCCCCCTGGGCGGGCGCGGGCGCCGGCTCCGGCGGCTCGCGGCCGCTGCGGAAATACTCGACGGCTTCGACGAGGTGCCGCACCGCGACCGGACGCACGCCTGCGAGCGCCACCTCGGCACCCGACTCGGCCGCGCAGACGAGCCGCTCGATCCCGCTGCGACGCGCACCCTCGGCCGCGGCGAGCGCACCCGGGACCGGCCGGAGGCGGCCGTCGAGCGCGAGCTCGCCGATCGCGGCATGGCCGTCGAGGCTCGCGAGCGGAACCTGGCCGGAGGCGCCGAGCACGGCGAGCGCGATCGGCAGGTCGAAGCCCGGTCCCTCCTTGCGCAGGTCGGCAGGCGCAAGGTTGACGGTGATCCGCCGTCGCGTCGGCCACTCGAGCTCGGCCGACGCGATCCCGCTGCGCACGCGGTGCTTCGCCTCCTGGCAGGCGCGGTCGGCGAGCCCGACGATCGCGAACGCCGGCACTCCGCGCTGAAGGTGCGCCTCGACCTCGACGCGGCGCGGATCGAGCCCTACGAGCGCATGCGTGACCGTGCGTGCGACCACGTTGCCACGTTAGGCGAGGTGGAGCGCGCGATTTGAGCCAACTTCGAGACAGTCTTTCCACAGAGGCGCGGCGGCCGCAGCCGCGCCCTGTCGCAGCGGACGTGGCTAGGCGAGCGCCGGCTCGGGGTCCGGCCGGACGACCACCGTGTCGGCGACTTCGATGATCTCGTCGACCGGAAGCCCGGCGCGCTCTGCGTGTTCGCGGATCTTCTCCGGGCTCGAGGCCTGATAGATGCAGACGGTGCCGAGCTCACCGTTTTCTTCTGCCAGCACGTACGAACGAATCCAACGGATGTCGGACGACATCTCGTCGTCGCCGACGCGCGTCGACCGTTCGGCGGCCGCACGGAGGTCGTCGCCGCCCGGCCAGCCGTTTCGCCGCATGATCACGTAGGTCTTCATGCCTGCCTCCTCGCTTGGGCCGCGCGATCCTACGGCATCTCGGGAAGTCGTCTAGGCCCGGCGCGCGATCAGCACGTCTTCGAAGTACTCGCCCGACCGCCGGCCGGTACGCCGGTTGACGTGACGGCGATGGCGGCCCTCGAGCCGGAGTCCCGCGCGCTCGAGGATGCCGGGATAGAGGGCGCGGCGATCGTTGACGACGACGAGGAGCGGTGCGCCGGGACGAAGCAGCTCGGCGGAGCGGGCGAGCACTTCGGCGACACCGTCGGCATAGGCGGTGAGCGCCGCGCGGCCGATCCCTGCCGCTGCAGCTCCGACTTCGAGCTCGCGGCGATCGTCCAGTCCGAGCAGCTCGTACGCATAGCGATGCTGCTCGTGGTAGTCGATCAACCCCGGATACGGCGGGGACGTGACGACGGCGTCGAACCGCCCGTGAAGCTCGGCCTCGCGCGCATCACCGTGAACGATGCTCACCTCGTGCGGGCTGCGCACCTTCGCAAACGCCTTGAGCCGCGCGAGCGTATCGAGCATGTAGCGGCGCAGGAAGTGCGCGGCGTGCTCCACCGGCTTGCACTCGCGACGGTGCTTGTGGCACCAGTAGGGCTCGAGCTGCGGCGTCTTCGGAAAGTCGAGATCGAAGTGCGTCGTCAGCCGCGCCGATCGCGCCGCACGCGCGAGGACGACGTGCAGCACGTCCGCGTGCTCGTAGCCGGCCGCGAGAGACCGGAAACGGAGGAGCTCGTTGCGCGCAGCGGGTGCGAACCATTCGCGCAGATAGGCGGAGGCGCGACCGGCGGCTCCGTCGCCCCGCTCGAAGCGGGCGAGTGCGTCGCGCAGGTCGTGCTCGAGGCTGAAGAGGTTGTGGCGTCTCGTCTTCACCTGCATCAGCAGGCAGTTGAACGCCGCGATGTCGACGCCGGTCGCGTCAAGACCGCTTTCGAGCGCCTGCACGAGCGTCGTCCCCGAACCTGCGAACGGATCGAGCACGCGTCCGCCGGACGGAACGTGACGCCGAAAGAGCTCCTCCACGAGCTGCGGGATGAACTTGCCGAGATACGGATGGAGGCGATGTACGTGCTTCGTGCGCTCGCGCTCGGGAAGGTCGCGCTCGGACCACGAGAGCTCGTCGTCGATCTCTGCGTAGAGAGCATCCTGGGTCGGTGCCACCCGCCTTCGTTCGCGGGCCGGCTCAAAACGCCTCCCGTATGCACTCCAGCCGCCGGCCGTGGACGGCGATCACGTCGAACCGGACCTCGCAGCCCGCGAGGTCCGGCCGCGAGGCGAGCCATGCCTCCGCTGCCCGGCGCACGCGCCGCACCTTCTCGGCCGAAACCATCTCGGCGGGATCGCCGAAGTCGACGCCTGACTTCGACTTCACCTCGCAGAAGACGAGCGCCTCGCCGCGCCGCGCGACGACGTCGAGCTCGTTGCCGGCGACCCAGACGTTGGTCGCGAGCACGCGGTAGCCGCGCAGCCGGTACCACCGCGCCGCACGCCGCTCGGCGGCGTTCCTAGGCCGCGTCGTCGACGGCGTAGCAGCGCGCCTCGAACGACCGCCGGTGGATCTCCGACGGTCCGATCGAGCGCACAACGGCACTGTGCGCCGGAGTGATGTAGCCGACGTGCGAGTGAAAGCCGTACGCGGGATAGATCGCGTCGGCCGTCTGCATGTAGCGGTCGCGGGTCACCTTCGCGACGATCGACGCGGCCGCGATCGCCGCGCTCTTCTCGTCGCCGTCGACGACGGCGCGATGCTCCGGCGCCGCCGGCCCGAGCCGGAAGCCGTCGACGAGGCAGACGTCCGCCGGCTGGCAGGCCCACAACGCCTCGCGCAGGCCGCGCAGGTTGGACTTGTGCAGCCCGTCCCTGTCGATCACCGCCGGGGGGAACACGAGAACCGCGACGCGCGACGCGCACGCGAGCACGGCGCGGTACAGCTCCTCGCGCATCTCGCGGTCGAGTTGCTTCGAGTCGTTCAGGAATGCGAGCGGGCGCGCGCGGTGGTCGCGGATGCACTCGAGGTCGAGCAGCACGCCGGCGACGACGAGGGGCCCTGCGAGCGGACCGCGCCCGGCCTCGTCGGCTCCGGCCACGAAGCGCACACCGAGCCTGCGATCGAACGCGAGCAGCTTCGGTCCGGTCCTCCTGGCCACGCGGGCGAGGATAGCTCCGGCCGCGGCCGGCTCGAGACGTGTTTCCCGCAGCGAGCGCTAGTTCTGGCGGAGCTCGCGGACGCGGGCCTTCTTGCCCACCTTGCCGCGGAGGTAGTACAGCTTCGCGCGGTTCACGTCACCGATCGCCGCCACCTCGATCTTGTCGATCTTGGGCGAATGCAGCGGGAACGTGCGCTCGACGCCGACGCCGAACGAATTCTTGCGGACGGTGAACGTCTCGCGGACTCCGGCGCCCTGCCGCTTGATCACGATCCCCTCGAACACCTGGATCCGCTGGCGGTTGCCCTCGATCACCTTGAAGTGCACGCGCACGGTGTCGCCCGCCTTGAAGCGAGGCACTTCGCGCAGCTGACGGCGCTCGAGGTCCTGGATGATCGTGCTCATGCGAAAGGGGTGCCGAGGGGCCGGAAAATGGTAGCGGAAGACGGATCCGGTCGCCGGTCTACTTGATCGAGATCCGGTTCGGCGGCCAGTAGATCGCGATCACCTTTCCGATCAGGTCCTTTCGCGGCACCGTCCCCCACCTTCGCGAGTCGCAGGATCCGGCGCGGTTGTCCCCCATCATGAAGTACTGGCCCTTGGGTATGTGCACGGGCCCGAAGTTGACCCCGTAGTCGCGGAAGCTCGGCTTGATGTACGGCTCCTTCAGGAGCTTGCCGTCGATGTAGACGTAGCCGTTCTTCTCCTCCAGCGTCTCGCCCGGGAGGCCGATCAGGCGCTTGACGAAGACGCCGCCCGAACCGCACACCACCTTCGCCTTCGGCGGCGTGTTGAAGACGACGATGTCGCCGCGGTGCGGACTCTCGAAGTCGTAACAGATGCGGCAGGCGAGCACGCGGTCGGAGAAGTGCGCCAGGCAGCCGCCGGCGGGCTTGCCGCCGCAGTGCAGCGTCGGCTCCATCGAGCTCGACGGAATCCGGTACGGGTTGATCACCCACTGCTTGACCGCGAGCACGATCAGGATCGCGCCGACGATGGTGACGAGCCAGTCGATGATGATGCGCCAGCCGCGCGGCAGGCCGGCTGTGAGGCGGTCGACAGGGTTTCTCAACGAACGTGCTCCTTCCGCCAGCGCTCGACGACAGCATGGTCACCTGACAAGAGAACATCCGGCACGCGCCAGCCGCGAAACTCCGCCGGTCGGGTGTAGTGCGGATACTCGAGCCCGCCCCCGAACTCCGCAGAGAACGACTCGAGCTCGCCCGACCCCTCGGCGAGCGCGCCCGGAAGGCGGCGCGCGATCGCGTCCACGAGCAGCATCGCCGGCAGGTCGCCGTTGGAGAGGACGTACGGGCCGACCGAGATCGAGTCGGTGCAGAGATGCTCGACGATGCGCTCGTCGAATCCCTCGTACCGCGCTGACAGCAACGTCACCCGTTCCTCCTGCGCGAGCTGCTCGACGATCTCCTGCGTGAGCTGCCGCCCCTTCGGTGTCAACGCGATTACCCGGTGCGACGGCTGCCCGCCGTACACGGCGTCGATCGCGGCGGCGACGACGTCGACGCGGAGCACCATCCCGGCGCCGCCGCCGTACGGCTCGTCGTCGACCTGGCCGGAGCGAAGCGGCGTCGTGTCGCGATACGAGAAGAGCCGAAGGTCGAGCTCGGAGCCGAGCACCGTCGCCACCGGGCGCTGCTCGGTGAGCCACGCGTACGCATGCGGAGTGAGAGTGAAGACGTCGAGCTGCAAAGGAAACTCAGCCGGGGTGAGAGAAGCCGGGAGCGACAAGGATACGTCCAGCCGCAAGGTCGATGTCGCGGACACACGCCTCCACGAGCGGCAGCAGCAGGCCGCTGTCGAGGGCGAGCGCGTCGTTCGCGACGCCCGGCTCGACCGCGACGACCCGGCCGAGCGAGCGGGCGCCGTCCTCGACGACCTCGAGCCCGACGAGCTGGAAGGCGTAGTACTCGCCCTCCTCGGTCGGCGGCAGCGCCTCGACCGGCACCTCGATCTCGCTCCCGCGCGCCACCTCGCGCTCGAGGCGGATCACCGGACGGCCGCCGGCACCGCGCCGCGCCGCGACGACCTCGAGCTCCTCGCCGCCGACCCAGAGCCGTACCCCGGCCTTGAACCACCGCCCGTCGTCGCTCGGCTGCTCGACGAAGAACGCCCCGTCGAGCCCGTGCGGCCGCCCGACGCGGCCGACGACGACGCGGTCAGCCATTCTGCGCCTCGAAGAAGGCAACCGCCTCCGCGCGCGATGCCGGCACGAGCAGGTTCTCCGCGACGAAGCGCTCGGCCTGCGGCCACCCGCTGTGCCGCAACTCCGCCACTGCGCGCTCGACGTCAAACTCGGTTCGGCGGAAGCTCGGCTCGCCGTCCTCGACGGCGAGCCAGTACGCGGCGACGTCATCTTCGTAGGGCATGCCGACCGAGCCGGCGTTGACAACCCGAATCCCGCCGACGCGGCGGTCGAACTGATGGTGCGTGTGCCCGATCACGAACACGCGCTCGTCGTGGCCCCCGAAGCGCTCCGCGATAAGCTCGTCCGGCGTGAAGACGGTCGTGATCGGCATGTCGTCGTCGGGCGTCGCGTGGCAGTAGAGAACGCCGTCGATCGACGCGGTGAGGGGCAGCGCCGCGAGCCAGGAGAGATCGTCATCGGTCAGCTGAACGCGGTCCCACTCTTTCGGCTCGCGCTCGCAGTTGCCGCGGACGAAGACGCCGCCGGTCGCCCTGGCGAGCTCGACCGTCCGCGCTGGATCCGGCCCGTTCAGGAGATCGCCTCCGAACAACACGACGTCCGCGTCGCCGACCTCGGCAAGCACGGCCTCGAGCACCCACGACATCCCGTGGACGTCGTAGAACGCCGCGACCTTCACGCGCGTCCCTCGATGTCCCCGCGTTTCACTCGGAGATTTCGATGAGGACGCGACGGCCCTCGCGCGCCGCGCTCGCGCGTACGACCGTTCGCAGCGCACGCACGATCCTGCCGCCGCGGCCGATCACCTTGCCGACATCGTCGGGCGCGACATGGAGCGTGAGCACGAGCGCGCCGTCGCGCTCGTCGGCGTCGACACGTACCGCCTCTGGATCGTCGACCAGCTCGCGCGCGAGGTACGCGAGCAGCTCGGCCATTAGCCGATGCCCTTGACCTTGAGCAGGCGCGAGACGGCCTCGGTGGGCAGCGCGCCCTTGCCGAGCCAGTCCTTCACCTTCACCTCGTCGAGCTCGATCGTCGAGGGCTCGGTCTGCGGGTTGTAGCGACCGACGATCTCGAGGAACTTGCCGTCGCGCGGCGAGCGCGAGTCGGCGGCGACGACGCGATAGATCGGGTTCTTCTTGGAGCCCACTCTCGTGAGCCTGAGCTTCACTGACATAGGGCCACAGCGTAGCCGTTAGCGGCGCTTGGCCTTGCGCTTCGACTTGGCCTTCTTCGAACCGGGATGGCGGGTCTGGCCCGGCGCCCCGGGCATTCCCGGCATCCCGCCCAGCCCCGGCAGCGACGGCATCTTGCCGCCTGAGAGCTGCTTCATCATCTTCTCCATCATCTTCCGCGCCTCGAGCAACTGGTTGACGTCGGGGACGGAGGTGCCGGAGCCGCGGGCGATGCGCTCCCGCCGCCGGCCGTCGATCACGTGCGGCACCGCGCGCTCGCGCGGCGTCATCGAGAGCACGATCGCCTCGGCCTGCCTGATCTTGCGCTCGTCGATGTCGGCATCGGCGATCGCACCCATGCCGGGGATCATCTTCATCACGCCCTGGAGCGGACCCATCCGCCGCAGCATCTTCTGCGCCTGAAGGAAGTCGTCGAACGTGAACTGGCCCTTGCGCATGCGCGCTTCCATCTCGGCCTGCTCGTCGGCCGACGCAGCCTGCTCGGCGCGCTCGATCAGCGTCAGCACGTCACCCATGCCGAGGATGCGCGACGCCATCCGGTCGGGGTGGAAGACCTCGAGGGCGTCGAGCTTCTCGCCCGTCGAGCCGAAGAGGATCGGCTTGCCGGTGACCGACTTCACCGACAGCGCCGCACCGCCGCGTGCGTCGCCGTCGAGCTTCGTCAGCAACACGCCGTCGAAGTCGAGGCGCTGCTCGAACGCGGTCGCCACGTTCACGGCTTCCTGACCGGTCATCGCATCGAGCACGAGAACGATCGTCTGCGGACGCACCGCCTCACCGACGCGGACGATCTCGTCCATCAGCTCCTCGTCGATCTGGAGGCGGCCGGCCGTGTCGACGATCGCCGCGTCGAGGCCGTCGGCGCGCGCACGCTCGAGCCCCTTCGCCGACGCTTCGACCGGATCCGACGTCTCCGTGCGGTAGACCTGCACGCCGATCTGGCCGCCGAGCTGCTCGAGCTGGTCGATCGCAGCCGGGCGCTGAAGGTCGGCCGCGACGAGACCGGGCTTGCGCCCCTGGCTCTTCAGCAGCCGCGCGAGCTTCGCCGCGGCCGTCGTCTTGCCCGAGCCCTGGAGGCCGACGAGCATGATCGTGGCGCCGAGCTTCACGTCAGGGGTCTCGCCGCCGAGGAGATCCGTCAGCTCCTCGTGTACGACCTTCACGACCTGCTGGCCGGGCGTCAGGCTCTTGAGGACGTCCTCGCCGAGCGCGCGTGCGCGGACGCGCTGCGTGAAGTCGCGGACGACCTCGAGGTTGACGTCCGCCTCGAGCAGCGCGAGCCGGATCTCGCGCAGCGCGCGCGAGATCGCCTCGTCGTCGAGCTTGCCTCTCTTGCGGAGGTCGCCGAGGGCGGCGCCGAGCCGTTCGGAAAGAGCGTCGAACACGGTCGGCCAGCGTAGCTCAGTGCCGTCGGCGCGCGGCTCAGATAGCCGTGGCGGGCTGGTCCGGCGACCCGAACTCGTACGCCGACTCGCCGTGCAGCGCCTCGTCGAGACCGCCTTCGGCGGCGGCGCCGACGTGGACGGGCGTGATCGTGTCGATGATCTTCAGCATCACGTAGGTGAAGACGAACGCGTACGCCGCGCACCCGAGCCCGGCCGCGACCTCCTTGCCGAAGAACGAGCCGGCTCCGTGAATCAGGCCCTGGGCGCCGTGCGGATTCACCGCCGTGCCCGCGAAGACACCGAGCAGGACGATGCCGAGGAGACCTCCGACGCCGTGCACGCCCCAGACGTCGAGCGCGTCGTCCCACTTCAGCAGCGTCTTCAACTGGATCGCGAAGTAGCAGACCACTCCGGCCGTGATTCCGATCACGACCGAGGCCCAGATCGGAACGTAGCCCGCCGCCGGCGTGATGCACGCAAGGCCGGCGACGGCCCCGGTCAGCAGTCCGACGAAATGCGGCTTCTTCCCGAACCACCACTCGACGAAGAGCCACGTCGTCGCTGCGAACGACGCGGCGATGTCGGTGTTGAGGAACGCGAGCGAGGTGATGTCGTCGACCTTCAGCTCGCTGCCGGCGTTGAAGCCGTACCACCCGAACCAGAGCAGTCCCGTGCCGAGCGCGATGAACGGGATGTTGTGCGGCGAGTCGAAGAAGCGGCGCTTGCCGACGTAGAGAACGGAGGCCAGGGCCGCCCAGCCGGCGCTCGCGTGGACGACGATCCCGCCGGCGAAGTCGCGCACACCCCACTGCTCGAGCAGCCCGCCGCCCCAGATCATGTGGACGAACGGGTAGTAGACCGCGAGCTGCCAGACGACGAGGAACAGCAGGTATGCCTTGAACGTGACGCGGTTCGTGAACGCGCCCGTGATCAGGGCGGGCGTGATGATCGCGAACATCATCTGGTAGGCGATCAACACGACGAGTGGGATCCGCGACGGCGCGTAGACCGAATGCACGCTGACGTGACGCAGCAGCGCCAGGTGGAAGTTGCCGTAGATGCCGTCGCTGCCGCCGCTGAAGCAGAGCGAGTAGCCGAACAGCCACCAGAGCACGGTGGTGATCCCCATCGAGGCGAAGCTCTGGATCATGATCGAGAGGGTGCTGCCGCGACCGACGAGGCCGCCGTAGAAGAAGGCGAGCCCCGGCGTCATCAACATCACGAGGCTCGCTGCGAGCAGCATGAAGCCCGTGTTCGCCCCGCTGATCACAGCGCGCAGCCGATCGATCCCCAACCCATGCGCCGGACGATCCGGCACGAAGCCGGCACCCACATCCGTAGAAACTCCGCAAACCCCGCGCGACGACTACGGGTTCGCCGCCCGGCGAGGCCTCGCTAGTCCGCAACGAGCGCCCGCGCGAAGTCGCGGGCGTCGAACGGGCGCAGGTCGTCGAGCCCCTCGCCGACGCCGACGAGCTTCACCGGCAGGCCGAGCTCCTGCGCGATCGCGATCGCGATCCCACCGCGTGCCGAGCCGTCGAGCTTCGTCAGGACGACGCCCGTCACGCCGACCGCCTCCGAGAACAGCCGCGCCTGTTGCACGCCGTTCTGCCCGGTGGTCGCGTCGATCACGAGCAGCGTCTCGTGCGGCGCGCCCTCGAGGCGGCCCGCGATCACCCGCCGGACCTTCGCCAGCTCGTCCATCAGGTTCGTCTGCGTGTGCAGCCTGCCGGCCGTGTCGACGATGACGACGTCGCCGCCGGCCGTGATCGCGTCGTAGGCAACCGCGGCGGGATCCCCGCCGCGCTCCCCGCCGACGAAGCGGGCGCCCGCACGTTTCGCCCAGACCTCGAGCTGCTCCTCGGCCGCCGCACGGAACGTGTCGGCGGCGCCGACGACGACGTCGCGCCCGTGCTCGCAGAGCTTGTGCGCGAGCTTGCCGATCGTCGTCGTCTTGCCCGTGCCGTTGACCCCGACGACGAGGATCACGGCCGGACGATGATTGACGTCGAGCGTCGTCGGGCCGCCGAGCATCTCCGCGATCTCTTCCGCCAGCGCCTCCCCGAGATCGCCGACCTCCTGCCGTGCCTCGAGCCGGCGCACGAGCTCCGCCGTTGCCGGCACGCCGACGTCCGCCGTCAGCAGCGCCTCTTCGAGCCGCTCCCACGAGGCGGCGTCCGACGGATCGAACGCGGCCGCGGCAAGCTGCTCGGTGAGCGCACGGCGCGAGCGCGAGAGCGAGTCTCGCAGGCGCGAGACGAAGCCCTGCCGGGTCGTCTCGGTCTCGTACGGCCCTTCGGCATCGCCGAGGAGCTCGGCCCACGTCCGCGCCATGAGGCGGGAAGGCTACGTGCTCGGTCGTTCAGGCAGCGCGCTCGTCCGCGCGGCGAGAGTGGCGGTAGCCCTCGAGCGCGGCGACGCTCGCAACCGGCAGACGACCCGCGGTAGCGAACACGTCCGCGGGCCAGCGATGGCGGCCGCGCGGCAGATCCGTGTACCAGCCTTGATCGTCCTTCTGCACGAGCAGCAACTCGACCGCGATGCCGTCGAGCTCGAAGCTGCGCTTGTGCGGGCGGAGATCGATCTCGCCGTCGCCGACGAACCGGTCGACCCGCGAGAAGTCGCGGCCCGGGTAGAGCAGGTCGACGTCGGTGTGCTCGCAGGGCGCGCGCAGGCCGCGCAGCTCCTCCGCCCAGCCGCCGAACAGCCAGACGCGGAGCCGCGCGTTCTCGAGCCGGTCGACGACCTTCATCACGTCTGAGAGATCGATCATGCGGTCGCTGCCACCTCCCCTTCGTGCGGCAGCCGCCGAGAGACGATCTGCGAGATCCCGTCCTGGCCCATCGTCACGCCGTAGAGCACGTCGGCCGCCTCCATCGTCCGCTTCTGGTGGGTGATGACGATGAACTGCGCCTCGTCCGCATACCGCCGCAGCAGGCCGGTGAAGCGGCCGATGTTCGTGTCGTCGAGCGCCGCCTCGACCTCGTCGAGCAGGTAGAACGGGCTCGGCCGCGCGAGGAACAGGCTGAAGAGGAACGCGATCGCGCCGAGCGCCCTCTCGCCGCCCGAGAGCAGCGACAGCCGCGTCACGCGCTTGCCGGCGGGCCGGAGCTCGACCTCGATCCCGGGCTCGCCGTCCTCGTCGGGCTCGGTCAGGCGCAGACGGCCCTCGCCGCCCGGGAAGAGCGTCGACGCGACCTCGGCGAAGTGGCGCTCGACGGCGGCGAACGTCTCCTCGAACCGGCGCTCGACCGTCTCGGTCAGCTCGCGGCGAAGCTGGTCGAGCTCGTCGAGGCTCTGCTCCAGGTCGCGGCGCTGAGTCGAGAGCTCGTCGAGACGCGCCTTCTCGGCCTCGTACTCCTCGGCGGCGAGCGGGTTCACCTGGCCGAGCTGCTCGCGCCGGCGCTCGAGCCGCGCGAGCTTCTCGGCGAGCTCGTCGCGGTCGCCGCCCTCCACCGGCTCGACACCTGCGGCATCGAGACGGCGCTGCGCCTCCGCGCGCTCCGCGTCGGTGCGCGCAAGATCGACGTCGATCGCGCTCACGCGCTCGGCCGCCTCGGCGGCGCGGCGGCGAAGCTCGACCTCTTCCGCACCCAGCCGGCGCAGCTCCGCGCCGAGCTCGGCTGCGCGCGCAGCCTCGGCACCGGTCGCGAGCGACGCCTCGAAACGGGACGCGTCCAGCGTCAGACTCTGGATCAACCGCCGGGCGACGGCCTGATGCCATGAGACGTCGCGCGGAGCCGGAGCCGGCACGTTCGCCGCGCGGCGCTCGAGCTCCGCGAGCTCAGCGGCGAGCGCGCGACGGCGCGCCTCGAGCTCGAGCAGCAGCGCTTCCGCCGTCTCGCCCGCAAACCAGAGCTCGCCGCGCTGCGGGTCCCAGCCGATTCCCTCCTCGGTCACGGCCGGCACCGTCGAGGAGAGCAGCGACTCGAGCGGCACGACCGGAAGCTCGAGCTCGCTCGGCGAGCGGCCGACGACGACCACGAGCGAGCCGAGGCCGGCGGCGCGCGCACGTTCGACGAGCGCGAGCGCGGCCTGCGGATCGTCGGCGAGGAGCGCGGCCCCTCGATGTCCGAGCGCAGCGGCAACCGCTCGTTCGCGGCCGGGCGGGACGTCGAGCAGGTTCAGCACGAGCCGCTCACCCTGCTCGGCGAGCGCGCGCGCGGCGGGCGGCAGCCCTTCCCGCTCTGCGAGCGCGTGTTCGAGCGCGGTCAGCCGCTCGCGCGTGAGTTGGATCAGCTCCTCGTCGTTTCGCCGCCGGCGGGGCGGTGGGGCGGCGGCCCAGGCGTCGAGCTCGGCCGCGATCGCCTCGGCCGCCTCGCGCCGGAGCGCGACGCGCTCGGCCGCGGAGCGAAGCCGGTACAGCGCGGCGACGGTTCCCTCGCGCGTGCCGGCAGCGTCGGTCAACTCTTCCTCGGCAGCCGTACGTTTCACGAGCAGCTGCTCGAGCTCCGCGTCGACCTCTCGGCGCGCGGCGACGGCGCCGGCGCGGCGGCGCTCGGCGTCGGAACGGCCGCGCGCGAGCGCGGCGAGGTCGAGCGAGGCGAGCGTCGCCTGCAGCCGCTTCGCCTCTTCCGCGAGCTTCGCGGCGCGCTCGGCGGCCGACGCCTGGAGCGCGAGCGGCCTGAGCCGCTTGCGCACCTCGGCCTCGATGTCGCGCGCACGCTCGACCTGCGTCGCGACGCGGGCGAGCTTGAGCTCGGCGCGATGCCGGCGAATCTTGAAGCGGCCGAGCCCGGCCGCCTCCTCGACGAGCGCGCGCCGCTCGCCGGGCTTCGCCGAGAGCACCGTCTCGACGCTTCCCTGCGAGATGATCGAGCGGAGGCCGCCGCCGAGACCGACGTCGGAGAGAAGCTCGACGAGGTCGATGCGCCGCACGTGGGCGCGGTTGACGAGGTACTCGCCCTCGCCTCCCCGGTGGAGCCGGCGCGCGAGCGACACCTCCGCGAACGGGAGCTCGCCCCAGGTGCCGTCTTCGTTGTCGAAGACGAGCTCGACCTCGCAGAAGTCGACCGGCTGCCGGGCGGCCGAGCCCGAGAAGAGGACGTCGTCGGGCTTCTCGGCGCGGAGCTCGTGCGGGCTCAGTGAGCCCGTCGCCCAGAGGATCGAGTCGGAGATGTTCGACTTGCCGGAGCCGTTCGGCCCGACGACGACCGCCACGCCGGGCTCGAGCCTGACTTCGACCGGGTCGACGAAGGACTTGAATCCCCGGAGCTTGACCGCCTTGAGGTGCACCCGGCGGGGACCCTAGCGGGCGGCACGGACGTGGGTCCATGCCGCCCGTCGGGGTCAATTCACGCCCACGCCGACCAGCAGCTCGCAGGGCCCCGCGAACCCGTTCGGGCCCTCGAACTCGCGGAGAGCGGCCTCGATCTCGGCCCAGGTCTCCTCGCGTTCCCCCTCGGTGAGACCCGCCATCAGCTGGTGGAGCGCTCCGAACGACTCGCGCTCCAGGCGGGCGCACTCCGCCGCCGACGGCAGCGCGAGTGGCGCCTCGATCCGCTCGACCGCAACGTCGCGGAAGCCGGCCGTCTCGAGCTGGCCGCCGAGCTCGGCGCACGAGAACGGGCCCGGCAGACCCGGTGCGGGCGGCGGCAGCTGCGCCCGGCGGCGGATGATCCCGACCGGGATCGAGAAGAAGCCGTTTCGGTCGGATTCCGCGAACACCACCGCGGCGTAGCGTCCGCCCGGGCGGAGCGCGCGCCGCGCCTCCGCGAGGGCGGCCTGCTTGTCCGGCATGTACATCAGCCCGAGCCGCGAGATCGCCGCGTCGAACGACGCCGCGTCCACGTCGAGCTGCTCGCCGTCCATCGCGCGCGTCGCGACGTTGCCGAGACCCGCGGCCCGCGCCTCGCCCGCGGCGAACTCGAGGATCCTCTCGGAGATGTCGGTCGCGAGCACGGCGTCGGCGCGCCGCGCCGCCGCGATCGTCTGGCCTCCCGCACCGGCGGCGAGGTCGAGCACGCGCCCGCCGTCGACGCGCGCGAGGTCGAGCATCCGCTCGGTTGCGGCGCCGAGCCAGCGCTCGAGGAACGGACCCCAGCGGTACCACGCCGCGGACGCGTCGTCCCACTGCACACGCGTCGTCTCCTTGTACACGGCCGCATCGAATGTCGCTGTCGCCATCTCAGACCTCCTCGATCCAGCCGATCAGGTCGTCCCGCGAGACCTTGTCGAGGAGCTCGGGATGGTCCTGGCGCATGTGCTCGCGTGCGCCGGTCACGACCTCCTCCTCGGTCTCGCCCCGGATGACGTGGCCGCACTCACACGTGATCTGCTTCGCCACACCTGCCTCCTTGCATTCGTATTGCCCGCGTTGTACGCGACCGGCGTTGGGACTATCTTGGCAAGGGCTTGGCAGGCACCAGATTGCAGCTGTGCGGCCGGCTCGTCCTGTCGGTCGACGGGCGGCGGGTCGACGAGCTCCTTCCGGGCCGGCAGGGCCGACTGCTGCTCGCGTTCCTCGGCGTCAACCGGCTGCGCACGCTGACGCGCGAGGAGGCGGTCGAAGCGTTGTGGCCGGACGGCCGCGACGGCGGGCTCGCGCCGCTGCTCTCGAAGCTTCGGCGGATCGTCGAGCTCGACGGCCTGCGACTACTTGCCGACTGGGTCGACGTCGAAGCCGCGGCCGAAGCGGTCCACCGCGCCGAATCCGCTCTCGCACAGGGCGACCCACATCGCGCGTGGGGACCCTCGCAGGTCGCGATGTTCGTCACCCGGCGCCCGTTCATGCCGGGAGAGGAATCGGCGTGGATCGACGACGAGCGCCGCCGGCTCTCGTCGCTGCAGATCCGCGCCCTCGAGGCATATGCGGGAGCGACGCTCGGAGTCGGCGGGACCGAGCTCGCCGCGGCCGTCCGTGCCGGCCGCGCGCTCGTCACGCTCGAGCCGTACCGCGAGTCCGGCTACCGGATCCTGATGGACGCGCTCGACCGGGAGGGCAACTGCGCAGAGGCGCTGCTCGTCTACGAGACGCTGCGCACGCGGCTGCGAGACGATCTCGGCATCAGCCCGAGCGCCCCGACACAGGACCTCCACGTGCGACTGCTGCGTCAAGGCGGCTGAGCGCATCCTTCGCGGCGGCCTGCTCGGCTGCCTTCTTCGATTTCCCCTTGCCGACGCCGGCCTCCTCGCCGTCGATCACGGCAGCGCAGGTGAAGGTGCGGCTGTGCGGCGGCCCCTCGGCGCTGAGGAGCGCGTACCCGACCGCCTTGCCGCTTCGGGCGAGTTGCTCCTGGAGCTCGGTCTTGTGGTCGACCTGATTCGTCAGCGCGAACTCGATCCGGTCTTCGAAGGCGGCCACGATCGCGGGCGCGACCGGCTCGAAGCCGTGCTCGAGGTAGAGCGCCGCCAGGACCGCCTCGAGCACCGCCGCCAGGACGTTGCTGTTCGCGGCCAGCCTGCGGAGCTCGTCGCTGAGCTCCCCCTCCGCCGCCGCGACGAGACGCTCGTCGAGGCCGAGCTCCCGGGCGACGACGGCACAGCTCGCACGCGAGACGACGTGCGAGCGGACCTTCGCCATCTGGCCCTCGGTGAAGTCCGGGAAGCGGTCGAAGAGCTCGTGCGCAAGCGCGAGCTCGAGCACGGAGTCGCCGAGGAACTCCAGGCGCTCGTACGAGTCGGCACGCACGTCGGCCCAGCTCGAGTGGGTGAACGCGGAGATCGAGCGCTCCGGCGGAAGCGCTTCGATCAGCTCGCCGAGGGTCTTCTGTTTCTTACTGGTGCGAGGTGACGTAGTCGACAGCCTGCCCGACGGTCTGGATCTTCTGGGCGTCCTCGTCCGAAATCTTGATTCCGAACTGGTCCTCGAGCTCCATGATCAGCTCCACGAGGTCGAGTGAATCCGCATCGAGGTCTTCCTGGAAGGAGGCTTCCTCGTTGATGTCGGCCTCTTCGACTCCGAGCTGCTCGGTCAAGACCTCCTTGACGCGCTCGTAGACCTCTTCACGTGATGCTGCCATGTCACCTCATTGGGTAGGGGCCGTGTCCGAAGCGCGCCGATCATACACAGGCAGGCGTTCGGCGAGGCGCTCGACGACGCGGTTGTCGACCCCGCGGGCGGCCAGCCGGATCGCGTTCGCGACGGCGCGGCGGCCCGAATTGCCGTGCGCGATCACCGCGAGACCGCGCAGCCCCAGCAGGTAGGCGCCGCCGTAGGTGTCGGGGTCGAGCCGGGTACGGAGGCGGCGGGCCGCCGGGCGGATGAGCAGGCCGCCGAGCTTGCCGCGCGGGGTCGCGGCGATCTCCTCGCGGAGCGCGTCGAGCAGCTCCTTGATCGTCCCTTCCATGAGCTTCAGCACGAGGTTTCCCGTAAATCCGCCGGTCACGACGACATCGGCGGCCCCTCGGAGGAGATCCCGGCCCTCTGTATTCCCCTGAAAGTTGATCGGCGCCTGGAGCAAGAGCTCGTGCGCTTCGATCGTCAGCTGGTCGCCCTTCTCCGGCTCCTCGCCGATCGAGAGCAGGCGAACGGTCGGCCGGGGCCGGTCGAGCATCTGCTCCGCGAAGATCGAGCCCATCGCCGCGAACTGCACGAGGTGCTCCGGCCGTGAGTCCGCGTTCGCACCGCCGTCGATCAGCACCGACACGCCCGTTCGGGCCGGGATCGGCACCGCGATCGCCGGCCGCAGCACGCCGGGCAGCCTGCGCAGGTGCAGGAGGCCGGCCGCGAGCATCGCGCCGGTGTTCCCGGCGGAGACCACCGCGTCCGCATGGCCGTCGGCGACGGCGCGCACCGCCGCGACGAGGCTCGAGTCCGGCTTCGAGCGCACGGCCTCGGCGGGCTTCTCCGACATCTCGATCGCCTCGTCCGCCTCGACGAGCGGCAGGCCGCCGGTGTCGAGACCGGCCGGGCCGTAGAGCACGACCTCGATGCCCTCGGCCGCCGCCTCGAGCGCGCCGGCGACGATCTCGCCCGGAGCACGGTCACCGCCGAGCGCGTCGACCGCGATCTTCGGCACGAGGCTCTTACTGGCCGGGGAAGCGGAGCGGCTCGACCTCGCGGCCCTTATAGGTGCCGCAGGTCGGACAGACGCGATGCGACTGCTTCGGCGAGCCGCACTGCGGGCACGACGAGAGGCGCGGCGCCTCGATCGCGTGCGTGGCGCGGCGCTTGTCACGGCGCGACTTGGACGTCTTCCTCTTCGGGACAGCCATACCGGCGGACACTGTAGCCGAAGGCGGCTACAGCTCCTTCCGGAGCGCTTCGAGCGCGGCCCAGCGCGAATCGCCGCGCTGTTCCTCGTGCTCGTGCGGCTCCTCGTTCAGGTTCTTCCCGCAGACCGCGCAGAGCCCGGCGCAGTCGGACCGGCAGAGGATCTTGTCGGGCAGGGCGAGCGCGACCGCGTCACGGCCCCACGCCGACACGTCGAGCCGGTCGTCGACGAGATACGGCGTCGTCATCTCCTCGTCCTCCGGCGACGAGGCCTGGTACTCGCGCACGGCGATCGGAACCTCGAGCACGGCGTCGCCGAGGCAGCGGTAGCAGGGGCCGTGGAGGCGGGCCGTGAACGCGAGCGAGAAGACGGTGCCCGTCGTTGCGCGATTGACGACGAGCTGCGACGGCACCCGCTCCGGGACCGGGATGTAGCGCTGGCCCCCGAACTCGAACGCCGGCAGCTCGACGTCGAGCGCTTCGCGATGCTCCTCCCCCGGGCGGAGCCTCACCTGCCGCAGGTTGAAGCTCGTCATGGCTATCCAGCGTAGAGCTTGAGCAAGAGCTCGGGCTGCGCCAGGAGCTGGCCGATCTCGTACGCGTGGTCGAGCGCATCCGCGAGAGTCGACCCGATCGTGCCTCGGAGCTCGAGCGTCGGGTCCCGCGTCCAGAGACGCTCCGTGTAGTCGACCTCGGAGTCGACCTGCGCGAGCCGCACGCGCAGGAGACCCCGCTGCGTGTCGTCTCCCGCGAAGTGCTCGAGGTCGGAGGCGACGCGGGTCCGTCCCGTCTCGAGCGTCTGACGCATCGCTCGCAGCTGCTCGTCGGTGCGATACAGGTCCTGCCAGTGCGGCAGCTTGTACGGGACCTCGAAGCGAAACCGGTAGGACGGGCTCGCCTGCGCCTTGCGAACCTCCCTCATCCAGCCGCTCGCCTGCTGGTACAGGCGCCGCGCGAACTCCACCATGTCGGCGGTGACGTACCGCTCGTTCGAGCCGGCTGCGATCAGATTGTCGCCGTAGACCTGGAGCAGGAACGCATTCCAGGCGGCGAGCCTTCCCCAGCTCGGCGACGGCACCTGGTCGATCATGTCGTAGGCGTCGGCGCCTGCACGCCGATACGGGTCGATCTCGCTGATCGGAACGTCGGCGCGGATGAGAGAGACGATCAGGTCTCGAAGTCTCAGACGTCACTCCAGCGACCGAGGATCAGTCGCGAGAGGTCGTCACACAGCCCGTCGAAGGCCGCTGCGAGGAGCGACTTGCGGTTCTGCACCTCGGGAAGGTTCATCTCGAGGCGACGCACGCTCCAGATTGTGACCGCCATCATCACGACGAAGACGAGGAGCGCCGCACCTCCGAGGCAGACAGCCAGCCAGCCCCACAGTGCCACGGCGTCTAGTACAGACCCGAGCTGTCGTCGTCGAGACCGACCGGGCCGATGCCCGCGACAACGGTTTCCTGGGAACGCTCGTGCAGCCGGTCGCGCCCGCGGCGCACGGCGGTCAAGAACTTGTCGAGGTTCGTCTCGAGCGTCGCGAGCATGCCGTCGGCCCAGTCCTCCATCTCGAGGCGCATCTCGCGAGCCTGCCGGCGCGCCTCGTCGATGATCTCCTGCGCCTGCCGTTCCGCGAGCTTGACGATCTCGGTCTGCGACGCTTCGCGAACAGCCTGCTCGCGCGCCTCCTGGAGCAGCCGGTCCTGCTCGCGCTTGGCCTCGGCGAGCATCTCCTGACGCTCCTTCACGATCCAGCGCGCCTGCTTGATCTCCTCGGGGATCGTCGCCCGCATCTGATCGAGGATGTCGTAGATCTCCTCGCGGTCGATCCGGACCTGGTCGGTCAACGGGACGGCCTTCGCGTTGTGCACGAGGTCGTCGAGCTTGTCGATGAGAACGAGGACGTCCATGGGCTCGGGAGATCTTACTCCTGGTCGTTCAGCGGGGTCCCGCCCCGGCCGCCTGGGAAAAGCTCCCGCAAGCGGCGCGCGACGGCCGGTGGCACCAGCTCCTCGACATTTCCGCCGAAGGAAGCGATCTCCTTCACCCCGCTCGACGAGACGAAGCTCACCTGCGGGCTCGCCATCACGTACACCGTCTCGATCTCCGGGGCCAGCGTCCGGTTCAGCTGGTTCATCTGGAACTCCCACTCGAAGTCGGAGATGACGCGGAGGCCCTTCACGATCACGCGTGCATCCCAGTGGCGGGCGAAGTCGACGACGAGCTCCTTGAAGATCTCGACCTCGATGTTGTCGAGGTTCGCGAGCGCCTCCTTGATGAAATCGACCCGCTCCTCGATCGGGAAGAGCGGCGTCTTGTGCTGCGGCGAGCCGACGACGCCGACGACCACACGGTCGAAGATGCGCGCCGCCCGCGTGATCACGTCGACGTGCCCGTTCGTCACGGGGTCGTAGGAGCCGGGGACGATCGCAGTGATCATCGTTCGAACAGCGTAAGCCGAGCAGACCCGTACTTGCGAGAGGTACGCACGCCGAGGCCCTCGATCTCAGGCTCGACCTTCGCATCGGTCTGGTAGACGAGCACGCCGTCCGCGGCCAGAAGGCGCTCGAGCTGCGGCGCGAGCCGGGGCAGTCCCTCGTAGTCGTAGGGGGGGTCGGCGAGGATCAGGTCGTAGGTCGAGCGGTCGGCCGAGAGCGCGCGAACGGCGTCCTGGCAGAGGACGGTCGCACTCAGCTTCAGCTTGTCGAGATTCGCGTTGATCGTGCGGCACGCCTCGCGATCGGAGTCGACGAAGACGGCGCGCGCCGCACCGCGCGAGAGCGCCTCGAGCCCGAGGGCGCCCGATCCTGCGAAGACGTCGAGCACCGACGCGTCGTCGACGGGTCCGATCAGGTTGAACGCCGTCTCGCGAACGAAGTCGGATGTCGGCCGCGTCGTCAGGCCCTTCGGCGCCGCGATCCGGTGACCCTTGCGGCTGCCCGCGATGATCCGCACGTTGCGAGCCGGCTCTATGCGAGGTTGGCGGTATCGGTCTCGGCGAGCAGACGCTCCGCTTCGTCCTGCCACGGGCCGTCCTCGCCGGCGAGCTCGTGCGCCAGTTCGCGCGCGCGCTCGATCAGCGCACGGTCGGCGCGAAGACGCGTGAAACGGAGATCGCTGAGCCCCGACTGGCGCGTGCCGAGCAGCTGCCCCTCGCCGCGCAGGTCGAGATCGCGGTCGGCGATCTCGAAGCCGTCCGCCGTCTCGACGAGCGCCTCGAGCCTCGCGTGCGCGGCATCCGTCAGCTCTTCCTTCGGCCGCGAGACGAGCAGGCAGTACGACTGCTCGGCGCCGCGCCCGACGCGCCCGCGCAGCTGGTGGAGCTGGGCGAGGCCGAAGCGGTCTGCCTCCTGCACGATCATGATCGTCGCGTTCGGCACGTCGACGCCGACCTCGATCACGGTCGTCGCGACGAGCACGTCGAGCTCGTGGTCCTTGAACCGGCGCATGACCTCGCGCCGGTCGGCCGCCTTGAGCTTTCCGTGCAGGAGCCCGACGCGGTAGCCGGAGAGCTCCACGCGCGCGAGGCGTTCGGCCTCCTCTTCGGCGGCCCGGGCGACGCGGACCTCGGACGTCTCGATCAGCGGGCAGACGACGTAGGCCTGCCGCCCCTGGTCGAGGTGTGCGCGCAGACGCGTGTAGGCCTCGCTCGAGCGCTCGGCGCCCACCCACGCCGTGACGACCGGCTTGCGCGAAGCCGGAGGCCGCGCGATCTCGGTGACGGCGAGATCACCGTAGACGGTGAGTGCAAGCGTTCGCGGGATCGGCGTCGCGGTCATGTGCAGGACGTGCGGTCCATGCCGCTCGGCAAGGGCACGGCGCTGCTCGACCCCGAAGCGGTGCTGCTCGTCGACGACGGCGACCGCGACGTTGGGGAGCTCCACGTCCTTCTGGATCAGCGCATGCGTGCCGACGAGGATCGCGGCGTCGGCGCTCCCCCGCACCGAGCCCGTGATCAACGCGACGCTCACGCCGAGGTCGGCGCAGATCGCCTCGATCGTCAGGAAGTGCTGCTCGGCGAGCGTCTCCGTCGGCGCCATCAATGCTCCCTGCCTGCCGGCCTCGACCGCGCGCAGCAACGCGTAGAGCGCGACGACGGTCTTCCCGGAGCCGACGTCGCCCTGGAGCAGGCGCTGCATCGGCACCGGACGGGCGAGGTCGCGATCGATCTCCGCGATCGCCGACTCCTGGTCGGGGGTCAGCTCGAACGGGAGTGCGGCGCGGTAGCGGTCGAGCAGCTCGCCCGGACCGCCCAACGCCGTCGCCACCGCGCTCTCGTCACGAGACCGGAGCACGGCGAGCTGGAGCGTCACGAGCTCGTCGAGCGCGAGTCTCTTCCGGGCTCTCTCCGCCTCCCCCAGGTTCGCCGGGAAATGGACGGCTGCGACCGCGTCCCGGCGCAGCGGCAGGTCGAGCTCGGCAGGGAGCGGGTCGAGCACATCGCGCGCATACGCTTCGACCGCCGCGCGCACGAGCTCGCGGATGCGCCACGACGGAACCTGCTCGCTCGCCGCGTAGACCGGCGCGAAGTCCGCCGTCGCCCTCGCCTCGCCGAGGTCGTAGGTCTTGACGTCGAAGCCGTGCCGGCCGAGTCGCCCGCGCAGGCGGATCTCCGTGCCGGGGCGCAGCTTGTCCGCGAGCCACGGCTGGTTGAACCACGACGCGGAGATCGACCCCGTCGCGTCCGCGACGCGCGCGGTGACGATCGTCAGCCCCCGCCGCGGACGCCGGCTGCGCACGCTCTCGACGACGCCGGCGATCGCCGCCTCCTCGTCGCCCCAGAGCTGCGCGATCGCGACCTCGTCGGCCGCAGACTCGTAACGGCGCGGTCGCCGGAAGAGGACGTCCCCGACCGTCACCAGTCCGAGTTGACGCAGCTTGCGGGCGAGCGTGACGCCGACGCCCGGCAGCGTCTCGACGCCGAGACCGAGCCGCTCGGGCCGCGCCCACGCCGTCGGTCTCGGCCAGTCGCCGTCCAGGACCACGCCGGAGAAGCCCGTGTGTCTACGGGTCGTCATCAGCACCGGGTCCGAGCATAGGACCCGGACCGGACATCAGTCGCCGGGGTCGTCGAACCAGAAGAGGCCGAGGGCACCCGGCCCGGCGTGCGTGCCGAGGACTGCACCGAGCGAGGTCGCGATCTCGAGCGACGCCTGCGGCCTCGCCTCGCGCACGATCGTCTCGAGCGCGACGAGCCGGTCGGGCGCCGCCGCATGTGCGAGGCCGACGCGGAGCGACGACGCGTCGCGCGAGTCGTTCTCGAGCGCGACGCGGAACTCGTCGAAGGCCTTCTGCAGCCCTCGAACCTTCTTCAGCGGCACGACCTCGCCGTCGCGGACGGTCAGGATCGGCTTGACGGCGAGCATCGAGCCGACGAGCGCGGCCGCACGGCCGATCCGCCCACCGCGGGCGAGATAGTCGAGCGTGTCGATCGTGAAGATCAGCCCGTGCTCCGCAACGAACCGGGTGACGAGAGCCTCGACCTCTTCGTCTGTCGAGCCACGCTCGAGCCGGCGTTCGATCGCGAAGCCGAGCATCGCCACCGCGGCCGACACTGCGGCAGTGTCGAACACCCGCACCGCAGGAAAGTCCGCCGCCACCGTCTGCGCCGCGCCGATCGTCCCGGAGAGCGTCTGCGGCAGGTGCAGCGAGAGGATGCGTTCGTACCGGCTCGAGAGTTCCTCGTACACGACGGCGAAGTCGCCGGGCGACGGCGACGCCGTGCGCGGCGGCTCCGGCGAATCGGCCAGCCGCGCGTAGAACTCGTCGGGCCCGAGCTCGACGTAGTCGCGGTAGCTCTCGTCGCCGAAGCGCACGTACAGGGGCACGACGCGCCAGTTCGGAAAGCGCTCACGCGCCTCCGGGAAGTCGGCCGTCGAGTCGAGGACGATCGCCGTGTTGAGAGCGGTGAGGTTCACACACGCGCCGCAGCAGCGGTATGGATCGAGGCGACGATCTGCTCCAGATCCTCGTCCTTCGTCAGGCAGGCGACGACGCCGGCGTCGACCAGGCTCGACATCTCCTCTCGGGAGATCGACGCAGTCAGGCAGACGACCCGCGACCTCGGCGAGGCGCGCAGGACCTCGGCGGTCGTCTGCGCGCCGTTCAGGCCCGGCATGCGGTAGTCGACGACGACGACGTCGGGCTCGAGCTCCGCGCAAACCTCCACCGCCTCTTGCCCGGTGGCGACGGAGGCGACCACGTCGATGTCGCCGCGCAGGCCGAGCAACAACTCGAGCGTCTCGCGGAAGACGTCGTTGTCCTCGACCAAGACCACCCGAACGCCCACGAAAGAGGCAGATTAGACGGCGGCGGAAGGCGGCGCCTACTCGGCGCCGACGAGGAGCGAAGAGCGAGGCTGGCCGCCTTCGTGCACCTCGACTTCGAGTCCAGCGTGACGCGCCTCGAGCGCCGCCAGGGCGCCGTCGAGCGGCGGGGCGCCGGCGCCCGTGAGGATCGTCAGCAGGCTTCGCTGGCCGGCGAGCAGCCGCTCGACCACCGATCCGAACACCTTGCCGAAATCCGCGCCGTCGACGACCTGCTCGTCCCCGACGAAACCCAGCCAGCGGCCGTCGTCGAGGACGACCGCGCCGCTCGCGACGGCATCTGCCGCGGCGCGCATCCTCTCGACGTTCTCCTCGACGGAGAGCTCTGCGTCGTACGCGACGAGCGCCGAGAGCGCGGCCGGAACGGACGACGCAATGTCCCGAAGCAGGATCACACCGTCGTGCGACTGCGGCAGCTCGTCCACGACCGTCGCGCCGAGGCTCTCGAACAGCCTCCTGTTCCCCTCGCCCTCGACGGCGATGAAGACCGGGTGCGAGAGGCGCTCCTCGCGGGCTGCGATCTGCTCGTACATGTCGGCGACCTCGACGACCTCCACCGTTCCCCGGAGTGCTCCGATCCCGATCGCACGCTCTGGCTCGTCGGTGTGGACGTGCACGCGCAGCGCCGTCGAGCCGCCGACGACGAGCACCGAGTCGCCCAGCGGGTCGAGCTCGCGCTCGAGCGCCGCGGCATCGAGCGCCTCGCCCTCGATGACGTAGCTCGTGCAGTACCGGTACCGCGAAGGCTCGAGATGAACGGATTGCAGCGAGACCGCCTGCGGGACCTCGGCCGAGCCGAAGCCTGCGAATCCGCGAACGAGCTCGGCGAGCCCGGCCGCACCGGAATCGACGACGCCGGCTTCGCGCAGCAACGGCATCATCTCGCGCGTTCGCAGGACGCAGTCGTCGCCGCGTGCGACGATCGCGTCGAGGTAGCCGCCGGCTTCGGCTTCCTCTGCAAGCTCGCGGATCAGGGTCAGCATCGTCCCTTCGACCGGAACGCGAACCGCTGCGTACACGGTGTCGCTCGCATTCCTCAGCACCCGCGCGACGTCATCCCCTCGGGCGAAGGACTCGGCTGCCCCGCGGACGATCTGCGAGAGCAGCACGCCGGAGTTTCCGCGCGCGCCCATCAGCGCCGCACGGGAGATCACGCGCGCCAGCGACTCGCGGTCGTTCGCCTCCGTGCGCTCGAGCGCGTCCACGATCGCGCGAACCGACATCGTCAGGTTGGTGCCGGTGTCGCCGTCGGGAACGGGATAGACGTTGAGATCGTCGATGCGCTGCCGCGCAGCTTCGATCGCGCCGAGCGCAGAACGAGCTCGGTCGAGAAGGAGCTCTTTCAGACGGCTTTGGTAACCCGGCCGCTCTTCAGGCAGCGCGTGCAGACGTACGCCCGCTTGGCGACGCCGTTCACGAGCATGCGCACACGCTGGAGGTTCGGGTCGAACCTCCGCTTGGTGGCGACCATCGAGTGCGAGCGATTGTGCCCGAAACCGGGCTTCTTCCCACAGATTGAGCAGACCTTGGACATCGGCGGCCCAGTGTAGCCGAACGCCTCCCCGCGCTCTCGGCCGGCCTAGGAGGCGCTCGCGCGCAGCTGGGCGAACATGTCGGCCATCTCGAGCGCGCTGCGGACGGCGTCGGCGGCCCGGTCGATGCGGGCCTCAGCCTGCTCGACCGTCTCGACCGTGAGGACGCCGAACGACACCGGCACGCCCGTCTCGATTCCCGCGAGCTGAAGGCCCGAGGCCGCCTCGCCGGCGATGTAGTCGAAATGCGCCGTCTCGCCGCGCACGATCGCGCCGAGAGCCACGACGCACGCGTACCTGCGCGTCTTGGCGAGCGCCATCGCGGCGAGCGGGAGCTCGAACGCACCCGGGACCGGGACAACCGTGATCCCGTCGGGAGCGACACCCGCCTCGTCGAGCGCCTCGAGCGCGCGGCTCAGCATGCGATTGGTCAGGCCGCCGTTGAACCGTGACACGACCACGGCCACCGACCGTCGCCGGCCGCTCGGATTGCCCTCGATCACGGTGTACCCGTCGGGAACCTCGATCTCGCCGTCGACGTGCTCGACAACGGCGCCGTCCGGGGGGAGATCCTCGATGACCGCGCCGGACTCCGGCTGCGGCCAGGCCGCGAAGGGGTCGTCGTCCATGTAGGCCGTCAACTCTTCGGCCGGCGCCGCTTCCTGCTCGTGATCGCTCACTCGTTCTCCCAATCGCGGTTTCGCAGATCCTGGTGGTGCAGCTTGTGTCCGAGCTTATCCCGCTTGGCGGTGAGGTAGCGGCGGTTCTCCTCGTTCGGCGCCACTTCGATCGGCACCTGCTCGACGACCGTCAGCCCGAACCCGTCGATGCCGGTCAGCTTCTTCGGGTTGTTCGTGAGAATCCGGATCGTGGTCAGTCCGAGGTCGGCGAGGATCTGATTGCCGATGCCGTAGTCGCGCGCGTCGGCCGGGAAGCCGAGCTGCATGTTCGCCTCGACCGTATCGAGGCCCTGCTCCTGCAGGCCGTACGCCGCGAGCTTGTTCAGGAGGCCGATGCCACGACCTTCCTGGCTCATGTACAGCAGCACCCCGCGGCCCTCGCGCGCGATCTGCGAGAGCGCCTGCTCGAGCTGCTCCCCGCAGTCGCAGCGGAGCGATCCGAACACGTCGCCGGTCAGGCACTCCGAGTGGACGCGCACGAGGACGTTCTCGGCGCCGTCGATGTCGCCTGCAACGAGCGCGGTGTGCACCTTCCCGGTGAGCTTCTCGCGGAACGCGATGACGGTGAACTCGCCGTAAGCAGTCGGCATGCGCGCCGACGGGCCGCGCTCGACGAGCTTCTCGTGCCGGCGGCGGTACTCGACCAGATCGGCGACGGTGATCATCTTCAGTCCGTGCTGCTCGCAGTAGGGAACGAGGTCCGGAACGCGCGCCATCGTTCCGTCCTCGTTCATGATCTCGCAGACGACGCCCGACGGATTCAGGCCGGCCAGGCGCGCGAGATCGACGGCGGCCTCGGTCTGGCCGATGCGCTCGAGCACGCCGCCCGGCCGTGCGCGCAGCGGGAAGACGTGGCCGGGCTGAACGAGGTCGCTCGGCTGCGCGTTCGGAGCGATCGCGACCTGGATCGTGTGCGCGCGGTCGGCGGCGGAGATGCCGGTCGTGACACCTTCGCGCGCCTCGATCGAGACGGTGAAGGCAGTGCCGAGCGGCGCCTCGTTCCGCTCCGTCATCGGCCGCAGTCCGAGCTCGTCGGCCCGTTCCTCGCCCAGGCAGAGGCAGATCAGGCCGCGGGCGTGCGTCGCCATGAAGTTGATCGTCTCCGGCGTCGCGAATTGCGCGGCGATCACCAGGTCGCCCTCGTTCTCGCGGTCGGGATCGTCGACCACGACGACGAAGCGCCCTTCGCGGATGTCCTCGATCGCATCCGCAATCGTCGCAAACGGAGTGGTTACGACCATGGCTACAGGCTAGCCCAGTGACGCCGTGGAGCTTCTTCGAGCCTTCGGCCCTCAAGCCAGCCCAGTGACGCCGTGTAGCTTCTTCGGGCCTTCGGCCCTCAGGCGAACCCACACTTCGCGAGTAGCTTCTTCGGGCCTTCGGCCCTCAGGCTAGCCCAGTGACGCCGTGGAGCTCCTTCGGGCCTTCGGCCCTCAGGCTAGCCCAGCAACCTTTCCACGTATTTCGCCAGGACGTCGGTCTCGAGGTTGACGGGGTCGCCGGGCTCGAGCTCGCCGAGCGTCGTCTCCGCGAGCGTGTGCGGGATCAGCGCCACCGAGAATCCCCGCTCGTCGAGAGCGGCGACGGTCAGGCTCGTGCCCTCGACCGCGACCGATCCCTTAACGACGACGTAACGGAGCAAGTCGGCGGACACGTCGATCGTGATCCGCCGCCCCGCGCCCTCCGGCTCGACGGCGCGAACGCGGCCGACGCCGTCGACGTGGCCCTGGACGTAGTGGCCGCCGAGCGGCTCGCCGGCACGGAGCGCAGGCTCGACGTTGACGCGCCGGCCCGGAACGAGCCGCTCGAGCGACGTGCGGGCGAGCGTCTCCGGCACCGCGTCGAACGCGACGCGCCCGTCCGCGACCGCGACCGCGGTCAGGCAGCAGCCGTTGAGCGCAACCGAGTCGCCGGTAGCGGTCGTCCGTGCGGTCTCGGGCGCCTCGACCTCGAGCCTGATCCCCTCAGCGTCGCCGTCGACGGCGACGACGACTCCGACCTCGCGCACGAACCCGGTGAACACGGAGCAAGGCTAGTGGTTCCGTCCGTGAGTTCGTTCGTCCAGGCACACCACGCAACTTGCGGACGGGGCCACTAACGACGTTCTCTGCGAGCCTCTCGACGCGTACCCCCGCCCACCCTGGGGGGATTCGACCCACCCGGAATTTTAGTGCCGCTCGCGGCCGCAGGCCGTGCGCAATCGCACCAACTTCGAAAATCTTCACCCACAGCCGTCCTCGCACGACGGGTCGAACCGTCCACCGCAGACGGTTCTTCGCGTCACTCGCCGTAGGCGAGCGCCTCCATCGTCTCGCGCACGACTCGCTCGAGATCGCCACGCTCGCCGGGAAACGCGTTCCCGAGTCCGACGAGCAACTCCTCGACCGCGGCACGCTGCCCGGGCGCGAGCTCCCTCGTCCCGATCTCCTCGACGCGCTTGCGCAGCTCGTCATTGCCGACCGAGCCCATCAACCACTGCGAGAGCAGGCTGACGATCTCGTCGTCGGTGCGCTGAAAGTCACGGTTCGTGGACATAAGCCTCGAGCAGCACATCCTCTCCGACGGTTTCGGCCCGCAAGAGGCCGAGCCGCAGGGACGATGCTAGCCGTGGCGCGAACAGCGGCCCGCCGCCTCCGGTCACGACCGGCGCGACGAAGATCGCGAGCTTGTCGACGAGATCGGCCTCGAAGAACGATTGCGCCAGGGTCGGGCCGCCCTCGAGGAGGAGCGCCTGGACCCCCTCCGCGGCAAGAGCCGCGAGCTCGGTCTCGAGCTTCCCCGGCCGGAGCTCGAGCTCGGAGCCGGCGGGGAGCGGGCCCCGCCCGAAGGCAAGCCGGCGCGGCTGACCGCGCGGAGTGTCGACACCGCGGGCATCGAGCCGGGGTGCGTCAGCACGAACCGTCCCCATCCCGACCGCGACCGCGTCGACCGACGCACGCAGCTCGTGCACGCGCCGGCGGCTCTCCTCGCCGGTCACCCACCGCCCGGAGGGGACTGTCATCCGGCCGTCGAGCGAGACCGCCGCCTTGTAGACGACGAACGGCCTGCGCTTCGCGACCCACGTCCGCCACGCTTCGTTCTGCATCCTCGCCGCCGGCGAGTCGACGAGCTCGACCTCGACTCCCGCGTCGCGCAACTTCTCGATGCCCCCTGCCGCTTCGGGGTTCGGGTCGCGCGAGCCGACGACGGTGCGGGCGATGCCGGCGGCGACGATGCGATCCGCGCACGGCGGAGTGGTCCCCCAGTGAGCGCACGGCTCCATCGTCACGAACAGCGTCGCGCCGCGTGCGCGCTCGCCGGCGGCATCGAGCGCGACGACCTCGCCATGGCGGCCGTCGGCTTCCGTGACGCCTTCGCCGACCACTTCGCCGTCGCGGACGACGACGGCCGCGACCGTCGGCTTCGGGTATGCGCGGCCCGCCGCATCGGCGGCAAGCGCGAGCGCCCTCGCCAGGAACTGTCCGGAGTCCGGCGTCAGCCCGACCCCGCGTGTCGCGTGCTCACGCGAGCGCTTTTAGCAGCCGCCGGTAGGCCCGCGGTAGATCTTCACGGCTGAAGATCGGCTCGTCGATGACGAGCAGCTGCGCACCCGCTTCGTAGAGCGAGCGCAGGTTCTCGTGGGTAACAGCGCCTTCGGCCTGAAGCACGGTGCCTTCGGGCAGCGCGGCCGCGAGCCGGCGTACGTGCTCGACGATCCCGTCTCCCGCACACGAGCAGACGACGAGGTCGACACCGGCGGCGGCGGACGTCGCATCGTCGACGGCGACCGTTTCGTCGAACGCGATCCCGACCAGCACGCCCGCGGCCCTCGCCTCCTCGACGGCCGCCGCCGGATCGGCGACGGCGTTCGCGTCGAACGTGACGCTGTCGGCTCCCGCCCAGGCAAGCGACGTGAACGCCCCCGTGGGTGCATGCACGTCGAGCACGCCGCCGTAGTGGTGTACGAGCGGAGCGAGCAATCCCACCGCTTCGACCGGGTCGACGCTCGCTCCTTCCATGTGGAAGATGCGGCAGCCGGTACGCAGAAGCGCTTCGATCTCTCGTTCGAGCCGGGCGGCATCGGAGGCGTCGATCGCCGGTTCGATCTCGACGGTGCGGATCCATTCGTGCCAGCCCACTCGGGCAAGCTTGCGCGATTAGGCTTCAAGCATCAAGCCGAGATTCCGCGAAGGGGAAGTCGTCCGCGTCGTCCGGGAGCCGGATCGAGCGCGGATGCCGCTTGGCGAGGGCATCGTCGAGGACGTCGTCGGCCCGGCCGAGAGCGGCGGAGGCTGGGCCGTGGCCGTCCGGGTCGGGCGGGCGCTCTGGGTGCTACCCGAGGACAGCCTCGAGGCGAAGGCACCCGGCGGCATCGGCGGAGCCGAGCGCGTCGACACGCTGCAGCTTCGCCTCGTCACCGAGCTGACGGACGGAGTCCAGGCCGCACGCGTCGCCGGCCAGATCGAATCCGCGCTTCGCACACTGATCGGGCCTGCCTCGATCGAGATTTCGGCCGAGCGGCACTGGGCAGAGCCGTTCCACTACGAGCTCGACCTGATCGCCCGTCCACTCGGCGACGCCGTCGGTGCGTTTCGCGCACTCGCAGACGCGGGACGCGACGGCTGGCTCTCCTGCCGCGACGACGGCTGGCGCTGCGATCTCTGGTGGAGCGCCGACGAGGACGAGGCCGGCTTCCTCGTGCCGGAGGTGTACGGAGCCGAAGTGACGTTCCTGCCCTGGAGCAGCCCGTTGCAGCGGCCCGAGCAAGAGCGGCCGCTGGTCACCGTTTGAGCTTCGCGATGAAGAAGCCGGACGTGCCGTGCCGGTGCGGCATCGTCAGCAGGAACTCCGGCCGCTTCGGATGCGCGAACTCGGGCCACTCCTCTCCGAGTGGCTCCGGCTCGAGCCCTGAAGCGTCGACGACCGCCTCGTTCTCGTCGGCGTTCAAGGTGCACACCGAGTAGACGATCGTCCCGCCGGTTCGCGTCCGCTCGGCGGCGGCGCCGAGCAGCTCGAGCTGCAGCTCCGGCAGCGGCCGCGCGCGCCAGCGCAGGTCGGGGCGGCGGTTGAGGACGCCGAGGCCGGAGCACGGCGCGTCGACGAGCGCACGGTCGAAGCCGCTCTCGGCGAGCTCCCGCAGATCGGCGTTGACGACGCGCACGTTCGCGGGCACGCGCTCGGCCAGGACGCGCGCGCGGGCCGGGTTCACCTCGACCGCCGTCACCTCGCCGGCGAGCAGCAGCGTCTTGTTGCCGGGAGCGGCGCATGCGTCGAGCACGCGTTCGCCGGGCTGCGAACCGACGACCTCCGCCGCGAGACGCGAGGCGCGGCTGACACCCCGGTAGTCCTCGAGCGGCGGCGGCTCGTTCTGCGCGTGCTCGAGCGCGAACGCCTCCTGCTCGCCCCAGTCGCGCAGCCATGTCTCGTGGATCCAGTCGGGATACGAGTTCTTCAGCGCTCCCTCCGGCAGCGAGGCGACGAGCCCGCGGAAGCCTTCGGCGAGCCGCCGGCACACGGCATTCGTGAAGCCCGTCGCCCGTTCCAGGTGCGCGGCTCGAACGAGCTCGACCGCGTCGTCGGCAACGGCGTGCGCCGGCGCTTCGCTCCACGCGAGCTCGTAGCCGGCGATGCGAAGGGCGGCGAGCACCGCCGGGTCGAGCTTGCGCGTGGGCCTTCGGCCCAGCGCGTCGATGCCGTAGTCGATCGTCCGCACCCGCTGCACCGTTCCGTAGGCGATGCGCTGCGCGAGCGCGCGATCGCGCTGATCGAGGTTCGCGGCGGCGACCGCGAATGCACGGTCGGCGTATGCGTCGTCCTCGAAGACGCGCCGCACCACCCGCCACGCGACCTGACGCGCAGGAGCGGTCAACGCAGGCCGCGGAGAAACTCGTCGTAACCCATGCGCTTCTTACCCTCCGGTTGAACCTCGACCGGAACGAACGCGCCGTCGTCGAGACGAGCCCGCCAGACGGTGACGCGCCGCCCGTCGAGCGTCGCCCGCGCGCCGATGTGCGGCGAGAGCGCGCGCACACGACGCCACGCGTCGACCGGATCGCCGAGATCGAGCTCGCGATCGGCCGGACCGATCTTCTCGGCGTACGTCATGCCCTGCTCGGGCTGGTCCATGAACGACGGCGACGGCAGGACGCGGTCGAGCAGGCGGGCCGCGACCTCGGCGGAGCGGACGAAGATCGCGCCCGCGTCGTCTTCGTCGCGAATCGCAAACGCCTCCTGCGCGGCGATCGGGCCGGCGTCGAGGGCCTCGACCGTGCGATGGATGGTGACGCCGGTCTCCTCGTCGCCCGCGAGGATCGCCCGCTCGACCGGCGCCGCGCCGCGCCAGCGCGGAAGCAGGGAAGGGTGCACGTTCAGCCAGAGCGACCGGTCGAGCAGGGCCGCCGGGATGAAGAGGCCGTAGGCGCAGACGACGACGGCGTCCACCGGCTCCGGGAGCTCCGGCCGCTGGGGCTGATGGACTCGGATGTCCAGGCGCTCGGCCGCCACCTTCGCAGGAGGCGGCGCGACCTTCCGCCCCCGGCCGCGGGCAGCGTCGGGGCGGGTGAGCAGGAACGCGATCTCGTGACGCTCGGCGAGCCGCTCGAGGACGTCGGCGCCGATCGGAGCCGTCGCAGCGACGGCGAGGCGCACTACGCGAGACTCGGTTGCGGCCGGAGCTCTCCGAGTGCGCGCTTGCGGCTCTCGGGATCGGTGCGGTCGAGGATGATCACGCCGTCGAGGTGGTCGTTCTCGTGCTGCGCGACGCGGGCGGCGAGATCGTCGAGCTCGTAGCGGACGTCGTCGCCGTTCGGGTCCTTGCCCTCGAGAATCACCTTCACGGACCGCTCCACCGGAACACGGACGTCGCGGAGCGAGAGGCAGCCTTCTTCCTCGGTCAGCTTCTCGCCCTCGAGGGTGAGCAGGGGATTGACGACGGCCCGCACCGGCTCCTCGTCGGTCGCGAAGACGAAGACGCGCTGGAGGACGCCGAGCTGCGTCGCCGCCAGGCCGACACCTTGCGCGTCCCGCATCAGCTCCGTCATCCGCTCGACGAGCTGGACGAGGTACGTGTCGAACTCGGTGACGTCGCGCGCCTTCATCCGCAGGGCAACGTCGGGGTACTGCCGGATCTGCGCGAGCGCGCGCTGGCGGAGATGCTCGAGCTCGCCCTGGCGGTACTGCTCCGCAGCCTCCTCGTCGGGCTCGTGCTCGTGACCGTGCTCGTGGTCGTGCTCGAGCTCGTGGTCGTGGTCGTGATCGTGGGCCACGGCTTCAGTCTATTGCCGGGAACCGCGCCAGGATCCAGGCCGCGTCGAGGGACTCGCGCCGGTAGGGCCGGCCGCCCACCCTCACGAAGTCGCGCGAGCGCGGGTCCATCGCGAGGCGCGCCTCGATCGGATACCAGCGGTTGTGGCGGTCGATCAGGTCGTTGACGTCGTCGAAGTTCCAGCGCTCGGCCGTCCCAACCCAGTCGGCGCTGCGCTCCGCGTACGCCTCCTCGAGGCGCTCGAGGTGCGCGGCGGTGAGCTCCTCGATCTGGCGCAGACGGCGCATGTACGGAAGCGGGCCGCCGAGGGAGGCGACGTACGCGTCGGCCTCGGGCCGGAAGTTCCGCAGGCGGCGGCGCAGACGCCGGCCGACGAGCGGGTTGAGGTCGCGGTCGGCCTCGATTCGCTCGCGCTCGAGCTGCGACGGAGGCGTGACGTCGCGGATCCCCCACTCGCCGAGGATCTCTTCTGCGTACGGACGCTTCACGCCGACAGTGTGCCTAGACGGACTGGGGATCGACGTCGACGACGACGGTCAGCCCGGCGCGCCGCATCGCGGGAGCGGCGGCGGCGAGCAGCCGGGCCGCCTGTGCGGCGACCGCGCGCGGTCGGTCGGTCTTCGCGACGAGCTGCGCCCGGTGGCGCCCGCGCAGCCGAAGAAGCGGCGCCGGGCCGAGCAGCTCGACGTTCGCGAGCCCGTCGCGAACCTCGTGCAGCACCTGCAAGACCTTCGCCTCGTCGGCACCGGCGACGACGATCCGGACGAGGTGGCTGAAGGGCGGGTAGCCGAGCTCGCGGCGCCGCTCGAGCTCCTCGGCCAGGAACCGCGGCACGTCGTGGCGTGCGGCGTACGCGATCGGCCGCGCATCGGGCTGGAACGTCTGCACGATCACGCGTCCGGGCGCGTCGCGACCGGACCGTCCCGCGAGCTGCGTCAGCAGCTGGAACGTCCGCTCCTCGGCGCGGAAGTCGGGGATGGCGAGCGAGGTGTCCGCGTCGATCACCGCTGCGAGCTCGACGCCGGCGAAGTGGTGGCCCTTCGCCACCATCTGCGTCCCGAGCAGCACGGCGCGGTCGGTCTCGGCGAAGCGCCTGAGAGCGGCGGTGAGAAGCTCCGGCTTCGAGGCGGTGTCGGCGTCGAGCCGGATCAGCGTCAGCTCCGGGAACTCACGCGCCAGCTCGCGTTCGAGCCGCTGCGTGCCGGCGCCGAGCCGGGCGAGCTCGGCCGAGCCGCACACCGGGCAGACCCGCGGCGCCTGCTCGGCGTGACCGCAGTGGTGGCAGCGAAGCGTCCGGTCGCCGTGCAGGACGAGCGCGACGTCGCAGTTCGGACAGCGTACGGTCCGGCCGCACGCGCGACAGTGGAGCGCGGGCGCGACGCCGCGCCGGTTGAGCAAGAGGATCGCCTTGCCGCCGCGGCCGGCCAGCGCGCGGAGCGCTTCGAGCAGGGGCGCCGACAGCGGATATCCCGCCTCCCGTCGCAGGTCGATGATGCGCACGCGCGGCAGCTCGCCGACGAGCCTGCCGCCGAGATCGAGCCGCTCGAGGGTCGCCCAGCTCTCCGGTCGAGGCGTCGCCGAGCCGTAGACCGCCACCGCGCCCTCGAGAGCGGCACGCTTCGCGGCGACGGTGCGCGCGTCATATCGCGGATCCGAGTCCTGCTTGTACGAGGAGTCGTGCTCCTCGTCGACGACGATCAGGCCGAGCCCGCGCACGGGTGCGAAGATCGCCGACCGCGCACCGACGACGATCCGCGCCTCTCCGCTCGAGATCCGCTCGCGCTCGTCGCGCCGCTCGGCCTCGGTCAGACCGGAGTGCAGGATCGCGACGCTGTCGCCGAAGCGCGCCCGAACGCGGCCGACCGTCTGCGGCGCGAGCGCGATCTCCGGGACGAGGACGATCGTCCCGAGCCCGCGCTCGAGCATCGCCGCGCAGGCCTGGAGATACACCTCGGTCTTGCCGGACCCGGTCGCACCGTAGAGGAGGTACGGCCCGCCTCCACCGACGATCCGGTCGATCGCCGAGCGCTGCTCAGGCGTAAGCTCGGCCGGCGCGTCTTCGCCGCCGAACGACTGCCGATCGGCCGGCGGTGGCTGTTCCTTGCGACGCTTGGGGAGCTCGGGCGCAACGAGCGCGAGGGCGCGACCGGGAGTCGACCCGTAGTAGTCGGCGAGCCAGAGCGCGAGCTCGACGAGCGCCGGCGGCAGCTGCCCGACGACGCCGTCCACGGGGCGCACCTCGACGCCGTCGGGTGCGGTGTCCTCGAGCGCGACGACGATTCCGCGTGCCCGGCCGCGACCGAACGGCATCGAGACGATTGCGCCCGGCCCGACACCTTCCTCGACCTCGTACGTGAACTCGCGCGCGAGCGCCCGCGTCGTGACGAGCGGGAAGACCGACGCGTAGGGCATCACTTCGCCGCTTCTTCGGCGTGCGCCGCGCGCAACCGCCGCCACGACAGCGTCCGCGCCATCGCGAAGAGCGCGAGCCCGCCGAGCACGACGTTGAAGACGACGATCGCGATGTTCATGCCGACGCTGAAGGCGAGCAGCGCGGTCGCCGAGACCGCCTGCCCCGCGAAGACGAAGACGATCAGGCCCTGCTTCGTGCCGGCCCCACCCGGCGTCGCCGGGAAGAGCGTCGCGAGCGAGTCGACGACCATCGCAAGCAGCGCGTTGTGCACGCTGGCATGCACCGCGAACGCGCGCAGGAAGTAGTACATCGTGGCGAGACGCAAACCCCACGAGAGCGCCTGCGGCAGCACGACGCGGGTGAGGAACCGGGAGGGCGTGCGGACGATCGCAAAGCCGCGCCCGATCCGTGCACGGAACGCCTCGCCCTTCTCGAGGAAGACGATGAAGCCGATCAGCGCTGCGGTCGCGGCGGCCGCAACCCCGATCGCCGTCCATTTCTCGTGCCGGACGAAGAATCCCCAGTCGACCGAGGGCAGGTGCGAATAGACGTCGTGCGTCGGCAGCACGCCGAGCGACAGCGCCCAGAGCATCAGCGCGACACCGACGAAGAAGTCGAAGAGCGTCTCGACGAGCAACGTCGGGGTGAGGGTCGCGTAGCTCGCCTCGGGAATGCGGTGCTTGATCAGGTAGAGCTTGATCACGTCTCCGGCACGCGCCGGAGCGATCGAATTGACGCCGACTCCCGCGACGTACGCGCCGAACGCGCTCCGTAGCTTCGGCCGCCGATCGGGATAGGCGGCCGTCAGAATCGCGCGCCACGCGATTGCGCGGCAGACGAGCCGGGCCAGGTACAGCGCCAGCGCGAGCGCGAGGAATGTCCAGTGAACGGCGGCGAGACGGTCGCCGAAGACGTGAACGGCGTGGAAGAAGCTTCCCACGCCCGCAAGAGTAGGCCTGGGTCAGGGGGTGCTCGTCAGGCCCCGGCGGCGCTTGGGCGGGGTCGCCGGCGGTAGGATGCGAGCGCAGATGGCACCAGGGCACTCCGTCGACGAATACCTGGAAACCATCTATTTCCTCGCGTTTCCGATCGGCGAGTACCGGCCGCAGGACACGACCACGCCTACGCTCGCCTCGCGGGTGGCCGAGATGCTCGGCGTCTCCCGCGCCTCCGCCGGGGAGATGCTGAAGCGGCTCGAGGCCGACGGGCTCGTCGAGCGCGGCGAGCACAAGGAGGCGATCCTCACCGAGCCCGGCCGCGAGCGCGCCGAGCGCGCGGTGCGCAAACACCGGATCATCGAGCGGCTGCTCACCGACTTCATGGGCTACACGGCGGCCGAGGCGCACGTGCACGCCGACGAGCTCGGCGACACCTTCACCGACGACATGGTCGCGCGCATCGAGGAGCGCCTCGGCTACCCGGATCGCTGTCCACACGGCTGGCCGGTCGACACGGCCTTCGAGCAGGCCGAGAACGCCGATCTCGAGCCTCTGTCGGACCTCGAGCCTGGTCGCGCGGCGACGATCGTCCGGCTCGCCGAGCACGACGGCGAGCTGCTCCACTGGTTCTACGACGAGGGACTCGTCCCGGGCGCGACGATCGAGCTGAAGGCGGCGGAGCCGGCCGCAGGCCAGTTCCGCGTGCGGCTCGACGGGGAAGACAAGGCGATCGGCGAGAAGGCGGCGGCAGGTTTGTTCGTTCGACCCGCTGCTTAGCCCGCGCCTACGCCGGCGCTTTGGCCCGCTCGAGGCCGGCTGCCTTCGCGAGTGCGTCTGCCTTGTCGACGCGCTCCCACGTGAAGTCGTGGTCGTCGCGGCCGAAGTGCCCGTAGGCGGCGGTCTTCGAGTAGATCGGGCGGCGAAGATCGAGGTCGCGGAGGATCGCCGCCGGGCGCAGGTCGAAGTGCTCGCGGATGAGGTCTTCGAGCCGGGTTCGCGTGATTCCCGGCGCTTCGGTGCCGAACGTCTCGACGAGGATCGAGAACGGATGCGCGACGCCGATCGCATATGCGACCTGCACCTGGCAGCGTCCGGCGAGCCCCGCGGCGACGATGTTCTTCGCGACGTGACGTGCCGCATACGCCGCGGAGCGGTCGACCTTCGTCGGGTCCTTGCCTGAGAACGCGCCGCCGCCGTGCGGCGCGGCGCCGCCGTAGGTGTCGACGATGATCTTGCGTCCTGTCAGGCCTGTGTCGCCCATCGGGCCGCCGATCACGAACTTGCCGGTCGGGTTCACGAAGACGAATCCCTTTTCGCCGAGCCGCCGCTCGTCGTACAAGTCATGCGGCAGGATCGGGTGGATCACGTGCTCGATCAGGTCGGGCTTGAGCAGCGACTCCGGGTCGAGCCCCTCGCGGTGCTGCGCCGAGATCAGGACGCGTTCGATCTCGACCGGCGTCTGACGGCCGTGCTCGTCGACCTCGTAGCGGATCGAGACCTGGGTCTTCCCGTCCGGGCGCAGGTAGGGCAGCATGTCCGCCTTGCGCACCTCCGACAGCCTGCGCGCGAGCTTGTGCGCGAGCATGATCGGAAGCGGCATCAGCTCCGGCGTCTCGTCGGTCGCGTAGCCGAACATCATCCCCTGGTCGCCGGCGCCGACGCGATCGAGCGGGTCGTCGTCGCCCGGGTCGTGCTGGATCTCGAACGCGGTGTCCACGCCCTGCGCGATGTCCGGCGACTGCTCGTCGAGCGCGACGATCACGCCGCACGTCTCCGCGTCGAAGCCGTACTTCGCGCGCGTGTAGCCGATCGAGGCGATTCGCTCGCGCACGAGTCGCGGGATGTCGACGTACGTGTCGGTCGTGATCTCCCCGGCGACGACGACGAGCCCGGTCGTGATCAGCGTCTCGCAGGCGACACGGCCCTCGGGGTCGTCGGCCAGAACCGCATCGAGGACGGAGTCGGAGACCTGGTCGGCGACCTTGTCCGGGTGCCCCTCGGTGACCGACTCCGACGTGAACGAAAACGAGTGCGCGCTCATTCGCGCAGCGTAGCCTCACTCGTCGGTCGGACGGCGACCCATCAGATCACCTGCAAGCTCGTGCAGGGGGCGGCCCTCGAGCACCGCGCACACGCCTTCCGTGATCGGCATCTCGATCCCGAGCCGATGCGAGAGGTCGCGCAGCACCGGCGCCGTCGTCAGCCCTTCGACGACCTGGCCGATCTCCTCGAGAGCGCGCTCGCGCGACTCGCCGCGCGCGATCAGCTCGCCGGCGCGGCGGTTTCGGCCGCTCGGATGCCAGCAGGTGACGATCAGGTCGCCCATGCCGGCGAGGCCGGAGAACGTCTCGGGGCTCGCGCCGAGCTTCTCGCCGAGCCGTGCCATCTCGACGAGCCCGCGCGTGACGAGCGCCGCCTTCGCGTTGTCGCCGAGGCCGAGGCCGTCGACGGCGCCGGCGGCGAGCGCGATCACGTTCTTGGCGGCGGCGCAGAGCTCGACGCCGATCAGGTCGTCGTTCACGTAGACGCGGAAGACCCGCGAGTTGATCGCCGCCTGTAGCCGGTGCGCGAGCTCGGCGTCCTCGCTCGCGATCACGGTCGCGCCCGGCAGGCCCGCGAGCACCTCCTCGGCCATGTTCGGGCCCGAGAGCACGGCGACCGGGCGTCCGTGCACGAGCGTCGAGAGCCGCTCGCCCGTACCTGGGTCCAACCCTTTGGTCAGACTCAGAATTGGAACCTTTCCCGGCAGGGACTGCACAACATCGCGAAAAGAGCGGCTCGGAACCGCGACGACGATCACCTCGGCGGTTTCGTACGGCGCGTCGGCGGTCGTCGCCGCCGGGATCCCGTTCAGGTCGACGCCGCGCGAGTAGCGCGGGTTGCGGCCGGTCGCGTTGATCGCCGCCGCAACGTCGCGATCGCGCACCGCCAGCGTCACCTCGAAGCCGTGGTCGGCGAGCAGGCGCGAGAAGCCCGTCCCCCACGTCCCCCCGCCGATGACGACGGCCCTCATCTGGGCCGGAAGTCGATCGTGACCGGAACGCCTTCCAAACCAAAGCGCTCGCGCAGCTCGTTCTCGACCCAGTAGCCGTAGTCGCGCGTGACGAGGCTCGGATCGTTCACCGTGAACCGGAAGCGCGGCGGCCGCGACGCAACCTGCGCGCCGTACAGCAGGTTCAGCCGCCGCGACCCGCGCGAGGGCGGCTGCCTCGCCTCGCGCAGCTCGCCGAGGAAGCGGTTGAGCTCGGCCGTCGGCACGCGGCCCGCGTGCTTGTCGTAGAGCTCGGCCACCTTGTCGAGCACGCGCGTGACGCCGCGCCCGGTCTTCGCGGAGGTGGTGATGAACGGCGGCCGCTGGCGCAGGCGCCGCTCGAGCTCGGGGCGGATGTCCTCGATCGTCATCTGGGAAACGTCCCATTTCGAGAGGACGACGAGCGTCGAGCACTGCGCCTTGCGGGCGACGTCGGCGGCGGCGAGGTCGCCGTCGACGATCCCCTCGGAGACGTCGATCAGCACGAGCGCGACGTCGGCGCGCTCGGCCGCCTCGAGGGCCCGGAGCTCCGAGTAGTACTCGATCCCCTGGCGCTGCTTGCGCTTCCGGCGCAGGCCGGCGGTGTCGACGAGCACGAACGTGCGGCCGTCGTGCTCGATCACGGTGTCGATCGAGTCCCGCGTCGTCCCCGGCACCTCCGACACGATCGTCCGCTCGGCGCCGATCAGGGCGTTGAAGAGCGACGACTTGCCGACGTTCGGCCGGCCGAGGATCGCGACCCTGATCGCCTCCTCGCCCACCTCCGGCCGGGCCGAGCCGAACTCCTCGAGCCGCTCGACGATCAGGTCGAGCAGGTCGCCGGTGTTGTGCCCGTGCATCGCCGAGAGCGGGAGCGGGTCGCCGAGTCCGAGCCGGTGGAACTCGAGTGCGAGTCCTTCCCGGCGCTGATCGTCGATCTTGTTCGCGACGAGCAGCACCGGCTTGTGCGCGACCCGCAGGATCTCGGCGAGCTCCTCGTCGCCGGGCGTGACGCCGGCCTGCGCGTCGACGACGAAGAGGATCAGGTCGGCTTCCTCGACGGCCGCGCGCGCCTGGTCGGCGATCGAGCGCGTGATCGCGTCCTTGCCCGTGACGTCGACGCCGCCGGTGTCGATCAGCAGGAACCGCTTGCCCGTCCATTCGCAGACGAGCTCCTTGCGGTCGCGCGTGGTGCCGCTCGTTTCGTGGACGACCGCGGCGCGCGAGCCGGTCAGCCGGTTGACGAGCGTCGACTTGCCGACGTTCGGAAAGCCGACGATCGCGACCGTGCCGATCAGCTGTTCACTCACAGGGGTGGGGTGAGGCCGCGTGGACGCCCCTGCGCGTGCACCTCTGCGAGCCAGTCGAAGAGGACGTTTATGCGGCGCTCGATCTCGGCGGTCGCCTCCTTGTAGCCGCGGCCGCCCCTGGGCAGCTCCTCGAACCGGACGGGCTCGCCGATCGCGAGCGAGCACGGCGCGAAGTTGCCGAGCTTCCAGGCCGGCGTGCCGTACACCGCCGCCGGGATCACGGGCACGTCCTCCTGGATCGCGACCATCGCCGCGCCGGGCTGGGCCTTCCCCGGGCGGCCGTGCCTCTGCCGCGTCCCCTCGACGAAGAGGCCCACCATCCTCCCGTCGCGGGCGGCCTCGCGCATCTTGCGGACGGCCTCGCGGTCGGACTCGCCGCGGCGCACGGCGATCGTGCCGTGCAGGCCGATGTACCAGCCGAGCACAGGGAACCCGAACGCCTCCGTCTTCGCCACGTAGTTGATGTTGCGCGGCGAGAGCGCGCCGACGACGGCGATGTCGACCCAGTGGAGGTGGTTCACGGCGAGAACGCAGCCGCCCTCGCGCGGAATCCGATCGCCGCCGTAGAGCCGCGCGCGCGTGAAGAACTTCGTCAGAGGCTGCAGATAGAGGCGCGAAAACCGCCACGCAGGATCGCCGTGCACTACGAGACCACGGATCGCGCGCGGACGAGATCCTCGATGCGCGCGACCACCTGGTCGATGTCGAGCTCGGTCGTGTCGATCTGCTCGGCGTCGACCGCAGGCTGCATTCGTTCGCGGTCGGACTCGTCGCGCATCTTGATGTCCGTCGCGAGCGCATCCGCGCCGATGTCGGGACGCTCGGACTGCCTGCGCGCGGCACGCACGCCCTCGTCCGCGACGAGATACACCTTCACCTCGGCATCGGGCACGACGACGGTGCCGATGTCGCGTCCTTCGATCACGACGTTGCCCTCGGCGGCGAGCTCGCGCTGCCGCTCGCGCATCACCTCGCGCACCTCCGGATGGCGGGCGACGACCGGAACCATGCGATCGACGCCCACCTGCCGGATCGTCGCCGTGACGTCGGTGCCGTCGATCGACACGCGCCCGTGCTCGTCGAACGCAACCGGATTCTCGGTCGCCAGGAGACCGAGCGCCGCGCCGTCGTCGAGCGGCATCGCGCGCTGGAGCGCGAGCCACGTGAGGCTGCGGTACATCGCCCCCGTGTCCAGATACCGAAAGCCGAGCCGCTTCGCGAGCGAGCGCGCAACCGTGCTCTTGCCGGCGCCGGCCGGCCCGTCGATGGCGACGATCATCGCGCGACAGTCTGAAGGAGCTCGAAGAAGCCGGGGAAGCTGATGCCGACGCTCTCGGCGCCGCTCACCTCGACCCCTTCGCGCGAGACCGCGCCCGCGACCGCGCCGAGCATCGCGATCCGATGGTCGCCGGCCGCGTCGACCGTCCCGCCGCGGGGCCTCGCCGGCGTCCCGCGGACGACGAAGCCGTCCGGGCGCGGCTCGATCCGCACGCCGATCGCCCGCAGCGCGGCCGTCACCGTCTCGATCCGGTCGGTCTCCTTCGCGCGCAGCTCCGCGGCCCCGGAGACGACGGTCTCACCGTGCGCGAACGCGCCGAGCAGCGCGACGAGCGGCAGCTCGTCGACGAGCGCCGGAACCTCCTGCGCGCCCACCCGCGTCGGCGTGAGCTCGTGCGTCCCGGTGATCTCGACGTCGCCGACGAGCTCGCCGGCGATCCGCCGCTTGCCGTGGATGCCGACGCGGACGCCCATTCGCTCGAGCACGTCGAGCAAGCCGGCGCGGCGAGGGTTGAGGCCGACGTCGTGCACAGTCAGCGTCGAGCCCGGCAGCAGTGCGGCGGCGACGAGGAACGGCGCCGCCGACGAGATGTCGCCGGGAACGAGCACCTCGTCGAGCCGCAGGCGGTCGGTGCCTTCGAGCGAGATCGCCCGCCCCTTCCGGCCCACGCGCACGCCGGCCGCCTCGAGCAGGAGCTCCGTGTGGTCGCGCGTCGGCGCGGGCTCGACGACCGTCGTCTTCCCGCGCGCGCCGAGCCCGGCGAGCAGGATCGCCGACTTCACCTGCGCGCTCTTCACCGGCAGCTCGTACTCGATTCCCCTGAGCTCACGACCCTCGATCGCGAACGGGAGGCGGTCGTCCGCCGACGCGATCGAGGCGCCCATCCTGCCGAGCGGCTCCTCGATCCAGAGCGGCCGCCGCGACAGCGATTCGTCGCCGACGAGCTCGAAGCTCCCCTGCTGGAAGACGAGAATCCCGGTCAGCAGGCGCGCGAGCGTGCCGGCGTTGCCGCAGTCGATCGGGGCGCCGGGCGCGCGGAGCCCGCGCAGACCGGCCCCGTGTACGACGAGGGTGTCGACGTCCTGCTCGTCGACCTCGACGCCGAGCGCGCGCACCGCCGCGAGCGTCGACTCCGTGTCGCCCGAGCGGCCCCACTGCCGCACGAGCACGTCCGTCTCGCAGATCGAGCCGATGAGCAGCGCGCGGTGCGAGAGCGACTTGTCGCCGGGAACGGCGATGTGCCCCTCCAGCCGCGCGATCGGCTCAATTCTCATCGATGACCGCGGAGACGAGCACGTCGTAGCCCTGGCTCTCGAGGAGCTCGGCGGCGCGGCGCGCGTCCTCCGCGCCGGTGACGAGCAGCGTCAGCGTGCCGCCGCGCTCGGGCGAGATGTGCTCGAGCTCGAAGTTCTCGATGTTGATCCGCTCGGCGCCGAACGCCTGCGTGATCCCCTGGAGCACGCCGGGCCGGTCGGGAATGTGCACGCGCACGTGATGGAGCGCGCCCGCGTCGTCGTAGGCGACGTCGAGCATGCGCCGCCGGTTCTGTGCGGCCTCGCCGATCCAGCGCGCGAGAAAGCCCGCGTCGCCCTCGGTGAGCGCGGCCTCGACCTGCTCGATCCGGCGCCGGTGCTCGGCGAGCGCCTCGCGAACAGCATCGGCGTTGTCGAGGAAGATGTCCGTCCAGATGCGGGGGTTCGCGCCGGCGATGCGCGTCATGTCGCGCAGCGAGCCGCCGGCGTTTGCGAGCGGCTCGTGCCCTTCGACGCGGGTGGAGCCCGCCTGGTTCACGATCACGTTCGCGAGCACGTGCGGCAGGTGGCTCGTCAGCGCGACGAGGCGGTCGTGCGCGACCGGGTCGATCGCGACCGGAACTGCACCGAGCGACGAGACGAAGGCGTGCACCGTGCGGTGCCTCTCGTTGTCGGTGTGCGCGGTCGGCGTGAGAAACCATGTCGCGCCGTCGAAGATCCCGGCGGACGCGTGCTCGGCGCCGCGCGACTCGAGCCCCGCGATCGGATGGCCGCCGACGAAGCGCGGCGAGCCGCCCGCGGCGGCGACGACGCTCGCCTTCGTCGAGCCGACGTCGGTGACGGTCGTCTCGTCGCCCGTCGCCTCGAGGACGGCGGCGACCTGCGCGGGCAGCACGGCGATCGGCGCCGCAACGACGGCGAGCTCGGCGCCTGCGAGCACCTCCTCGAGCGAAGCGGCGGCCTCGACCGCCTCCCGCTCGACCGCGGCCGCGAGCGCGGCCGGATCGGGATCCCAGCCCGCGACCGACGCACCGCGCCGTTTCGCCGCGAGGCCGACCGACGCGCCGATCAGGCCCGTCCCGATGACAGCGATCCGTTGGGTCACCGGCGCATGAGCTCGGCGAGGCGGAATGCCAGGTCGAGCGACTGCCGCCCGTTCAGGCGCGGATCGCAGAGCGTCTCGTAGCGGTGGTCGAGGTGCTCGACGGCGAGCTCCTCCGAGCCGCCGAGACATTCGGTGACGTCCTCGCCCGTGTACTCGAGGTGCACGCCGCCCGGCCACACGCGCTCGGCGCGGCACGCCGCGAAGAAGCCTTCGAGCTCGGTCATGATCGCCTCGAAGTCGCGCGTCTTGTGTCCGCCGGCGGCGACGAACGAGTTCGCGTGCATCGGGTCGCACGTCCAGACGACGGAATGCTTGGACTCGCGCACCGCCCGCAGGATCGGCGGCAGCGTGTCGGCGACGGCGTCCGCTCCGAGCCGCGTGATCAGCGTCAGGCGACCGGCGACCCGATCGGGATTCAGGCGCGCGCAGAGCTCGACGACCTCGTCGGGGCCCGCCGACGGCCCAATCTTCACACCGATCGGGTTGTGCACGCCGGCGAAGAACTCCACGTGCGCGCCGTCGAGTTGACGCGTGCGGTCGCCGATCCAGAGGACGTGCGCCGAGCAGTCGTACCAGTCCTTCGTGATCGAGTCGCGCCGCGTCAGCGCCTCCTCGTAGTCGAGCAGCAGGCCTTCGTGGCTCGTCCACACGTCGACCTGGTGCAGCTGCGGCGTCGCGGAGAGATCGATCCCGCACGCGGACATGAACGCGAGCGCGCGCTCGATCTCCGAGGCGAGCTGCTCGTAGCGGCGGCCCTGCGCCGAGCTCGCGACGAAGTCCTGGTTCCAGCGGTGCACCTGCGTCAGGTCGGCGAAGCCGCCCTTCGTGAACGCGCGCACGAGGTTGAGCGCGGCGGCCGAGTAGTAGTAGCCCTGGAGCATCCGCTCCGGATCGGGCACGCGCGCGGCCGCGGTCGGCGCGTCGTCGTGGATCATGTGGCCGCGGAAGCTCGGCACCGGGCCGTCGGGCGTGTCCTCGGTCGGCGACGAGCGCGGCTTCACGAACTGGCCCGCGATCCGCCCGACCTTCAGCACCGGCAGCGCGGCGCCGTAGGTGAGAACAGCGGCCATTTGCAGGAGGATTTGCAGCCGCTCGCGGATCGCGACCGCCGCGTAGGCGGCGCCGCTCGGGGTCAGCCGCTCGTAGTCGTGGAACGACTCGGCGCAGTCGCCCGCCTGGAGCAGGAACGCCCGCCCGGCCGCGACCTCCGCGAGCGCGGCCCGCACCTGGCGCGCCTCGCCGGCGAAGACGAGCGGCGGCAGCGCGCGGAGCTTGCGCTTGACCTCCTCGACGCGCGCCGCGTCCGGCCACTCGGGCTGGTGCAGCGCCTCCCGATCCCGCCATGCGACTGCCATGCTCAGAGTGTAGGGGCGCCTACACTGGGCCGATGCGGATCTTCTCCGGCATCCAGCCGACCGGCGCGAAGCACTTCGGCAACTACTCGGGCGGATTTCGCCAGTACGCTGCCACTCAGGAGCGCGGCGAGGGCTTCTTCTGCATCGTCGACCTGCACTCGATCACGGTCGACTACGACCCGGCCGACCTGCACGAGCGCACGCTCGACCTCGCCGCGATCCTGTTCGCGACCGGGCTCGACCCCGAGCGCTCGACCGTCTTCATCCAGAGCCACGTCACCGCCCACGCCGAGGCCGCGTGGCTGCTGTCGGCGGTGACGAGCTACGGCCAGCTCGGCCGGATGACGCAGTTCAAGGACAAGGGCGAGGGCCGCGACTTCATCTCGGCCGGGCTCTTCACCTACCCGGTGCTGATGGCCGGCGACATCCTGCTCTACCAGGCCGACGCCGTCCCGATCGGAGACGACCAGCGGCAGCACCTCGAGCTCTCGCGCGACGTCGCGGAGCGCTTCAACGCGCGCTACGGGGAGACGTTCAAGGTGCCGGACGGGATCTACCCCGACGTCGGCGCGCGGATCATGGACCTCCAGGAGCCGACGAAGAAGATGTCGACGACCGGCGGCACGCCGCAGGGGACGGTGCTGCTGCTCGACCCGCCCGACGTGATCCGGAAGAAGTTCAAGAGCGCCGTCACCGACTCCGGCTCGGACGTGCGCCGCGCGGCCGACAAGCCCGGCGTCACGAACCTGATCGACATCATGAGCGTCGCGACCGGCGAGGACGCCGCCGCGATCGAGGCGCGCTACGACGGCGGCGGCTACGGGCAGTTCAAGGCCGACGTCGCCGAGGCCGTCGTCGCGCTGCTCGATCCGATCCGCGCGCGCTACGAGGAGCTGCGCGGCGATCCCGCCGAGCTCCGGCGGCTGCTCGCCGCCGGCGCCGACAAGGCGCGCGAGGTCTCAGCGCCGACGCTCCTTCAGATGTACGAGCGCATGGGCTTCGTCCCGCGTTAATTCGCGCCACTCGCCGGGCGCGAGACCTTCGAGCGTCAAGCCCGCGTAGCTCGTGCGGTGCAGCCGGCGGACGGGATGGCCGACCGCCTCGAGCATCCGCTTCACCTGGTGCTTGCGGCCCTCGTGGATCGTCAGCTCGACGCGGCCCGGGCCGAGCCGCCGTGCGTGCGCGGGCGCCGTGCGGCCGTCGTCGAGCTCGACGCCCTGCTCGAGCCGCGCGATCGCAGCGGCGCCCGGGTCGCCCTCGACGTCGGCGACGTAGACCTTGTCGACCTCACGGCTCGGATGGGCAAGCGCGTGCGCGAGCTCGCCGTCGTTCGTGAGCAGCAGCGCGCCGGTCGTGTCGGCGTCGAGACGGCCGACGGGAACGACGCGCACCGGATGGTCGACGAGGTCGACGACCGTGCGCCGTCCGCCCGGGTCGCGCGCGGTCGTGACGACGCCGGCCGGCTTGTGCAGGAGCACGTAGGCGACCGGCTGCTTCGCGAGCGGCTTCCCGTCGAGCTCGACGCGGTCGGTCGTCTGCACGAACGTGTTGAGGCGGCCGGGCTCGCCGTTGACGGTGACACGGCCCGCCTTGATCAGCTCGTCGGCGCCGCGGCGCGACGCGACGCCGGCGCGGGCGAGCCACGCGTTCAGACGCATGAGGCCAATGCTCGCGCGACATTCGGCCGGTTCATGTCGGTCGCGGCGCGTGCAAACGTCCAGCGCCGCACACGGTCGCGGTCGACGTCGAGCAGGTCGGCGAAGCGGTCGATGGTCGCGAGCGGTTCGGTGTCGAGGCGGTCGCAGTTCAGCAGGTGCTGCGTCGCGTCGTAGGCCGGGTCGCCCACGAACGGCTTCGGGTCGATCACGAGCCACGGCTCGCGCTCTGCGCGAAGGACGTTGCCGGCGTGGAGGTCGGTCGCAAGCAGAACGTCTTCGTCCGCCGGTCGCGCGAGCTCTCTCAACACCGCGGCGGCGTGAGTGTCGGCTGCCTCCGCGAGCCAATGGTCGATCATCTCCGCGAGCGGGCGAAACGGGTGCGGCTCGGGCGGCCTTCGCCAGAGCCGTCGGAGCAGCCCGGCGATCACAACGTCCTGCTCGGGCTCGGAGACGTCGCGCAGGCTGGTACCGGGCTCGCAGCGTTCGAGCAGCATCGCGTTCAGCTCCTCGTCGCACTCGAGCAGGCGCACGGTCGGATCGCCGTCCCAGAAACGGAGGCCGGCGAACTCGTCGCGCGCCTCCATGTGCACGAACGCAACCTTGAGCACGGCCGGCATGCCGTCGGCACGCGTCACCGGCGCGACCCACGAGTGGCCCGCCTCCTCGGGGAACGGCTCGCCGAGCACGACCGACCAGCGGTCAGCGAGGAGCGAGGCGGTGTCGGCGGCGCTGTTCAGTAGAGAAGCGCGGCGAGCCGCTTGCGGTACTGCGACGAGAGCGGATGGTCGGCACCGAGCTCGCCGAAGAGCTCGACCATCAGCTGACGCGCGCCGTCGCGGTGGTCGGGGTCGGCGGCCCGGCCGAGCAGGATCTCGAAGGCGCGCTCGTAGTCGCCCGCGCGCAGCGGCCCGGCGAGCTCGGGGTCGTCGAGCGACTCGGCGACCGGCGGCTTCGTCAGCTCGTCGAGGAACGCGTCGACCGCGGTGCGCGACTTCGCGCCGACGAACTCCGCAACGACACGGCCGTTCTTGAACGCCTTCACCGCGGGGATGCCCGAGATGTCGTACTCGTCGGCGAGCGTCTTACATGCGTCGACGTCGACCTTCGCGAGCACGACGTCGCGCCCTTCGACCGCGGCCTCGAGGACGGGCGTGAGCTTCTTGCACGGCTGGCACCAGTCGGCCCAGAAATCGACGAGCACCGGCTGCTCCTCCGAGCGCCGGATGACCTCGCTCTCCCACGTCTTCTCGGTGACGTCCATGCCTCCAGCGTAGTTCTCCGCAGCGGGTTCGGGAGAAGCACCGATGGTCGTCGCCCCGCCGGGAGCGACGCTTTCGGCGATGGCGCGCAAACACATCGTCATCCTCGGTGGCGGCACCGGCGGCACGATGGTCGCCAACCGGCTGCGTCGCCGCTTCGACGCCGACGAGGCCAAGATCCAGGTCGTCGACCGGGACGACCTGCACGTCTACCAGCCGGGACTCCTCTTCGTCCCGTTCGGGCTGACGGAGGTCGACCACATCGTGCGGCCGCGGCATCGCCAGCTCCACGACGGGATCGAGTTCCACGAGGCCGAGGTCGACTCGGTCGAGCTCGACGGCCGGGTCGTGCACCTCGCCGACGGCACGACGCTCGCCTACGACGCGCTCGTCGTCGCGAGCGGCGCGCGCCTCCAGCCCGAGGAGACCGACGGGCTCACCGGCCCCGGCTGGAACGAGCGCACGTTCACCTTCTACACGCCGGAGGGCGCCGCCGAGCTCCAGCGCGCGCTGCGCATCTTCGACGGCGGACGGCTCGTCGTGAACCTCATCGACATGCCGATCAAGTGCCCGGTGGCTCCCGTCGAGTTCGCGTTCCTCGCCGACTGGTTCCTGACGGAGCGCGGCGTGCGCCAATGGACCGAGCTCACGTTCGTGACGCCGCTCGACGGCGCGTTCACGAAGGCGACGTGCAATCGCGCGCTCAGCCACCTGTTCACCGAGAAGGGGATCGAGCTCGTCACCGATTTCAACGCCGGCGAGGTCGACGGCGTCGACGGCGTCCTCACCTCCTACGACGGCCGCACGGTCGGCTTCGACCTGCTCGTCACCGTGCCGCTGCACGGCGGCGCCGCCTACGTCGAGCGCTCGCCCGGTCTCGGCGACGCGCTCGGCTTCGTGCCGACAGACCGGCAGACGCTCCAGGCCGTCGCCGACCCGAACGTGTTCGCGCTCGGCGATGCCACCAACCTGCCGACGTCGATGGCCGGCTCGGTCACGCACTTCGAGGCCGAGGTGCTCGCCGACAACGTCGTGCGCCACCTCGCCGGCGAGGAGCTCGATCCCGGCTACGACGGGCACGCGAACTGCTTCGTCGAGACCGGCTTCCAGAAGGCGCTGCTGATCGACTTCAACTACGACATCGAGCCGCTGCCCGGCCGCTTCCCCACCGCCGCGGGACCGCTCTCGCTGCTGCACGAGTCGCACCTGAACCATCTCGGGAAGCTCGCGTTCCAGTGGGCCTACTGGCACGCGCTCCTGCCCGGCCACGACATCCCGCTCGTCGGGCCGAGGATGCCGACCGCCGGCAAGAAGGAGGTGGCCGTCCGATGAAGACCGTCGACGTCGACGCCGAGGGCTTCCTCACCGATCCCGCGCAGTGGGACCGGGAGCTGGCAGAGGAGATCGCGCGCGAGAACGGCATCGCCGAGCTGACGCCGCGCCACTGGCTCGTCGTCGAGTTCATGCGCGACCGTTTCCTCGCGACCGGCAGCGCGCCCTCGATCCGCTCGCTCGGCAAGGAATCGGGCGTCCCCGTGAAGGAGCTCTACGAGCTCTTCCCCAAGGGGCCCGCCAAGCTCGCCGCCAAGATCGGCGGCATCCCCAAGCCGCACGGCTGCATCTAGGAAGGAGCACGAAATGACCCAGCTACTCGACCCGCCGCAGCTCGAGACGCCGCCGCCGAAGACGATCGAGAAGGTCGCGATCGTGATCTCGAAGGGTTCGCTCGAGGGCGTCTACCCCGGCCTGATCATGGCGAACGGCGCCCGCATGGAGGGAATCGAGGCCGACGTCTTCTTCACGTTCTTCGGGCTCGACGCGATCCGCAAGGACCACCAGAGCCGCGTCAAGGTGGCGACGGTCGGCAACCCCGGCATGCACATGCCGACGGTGCTCGGCGCCCTCCCGGGCTTCTCGGCGATCGCGACGAAGATGATGCAGCGCCAGATGGAGACGCTCGACATCCCGCCGATCCCGGAGTTCGTCGAACTGCTCGCCGACTCGGGCGCCGGGATCTACGCCTGCAAGGCGAGCGTCGACATGTTCAAGCTGACCGAGGCCGACTTCGTCCCGCAGGTGAAGGGGATCATCACCGTCGGCGAGTTCTACGCCCTCGCCGCGGGCGGCGAGATCATCTTCACGTAGGCGCTACGCGGGTCGCCGCTCGGCGACGGCCTCGAGGCGCGCGCGGATCTCGGTCACGTCGGCGCCGAGGTCGTCGACCCGCGGGAGCGCCGCGAGCGACTCGAGCCCGAAGACGCGCTCGAAGAGCGGCGTCGTCCGGTAGCGCACGGCGCCGAACTCGCCCTCGCGCCCGCCCTCGGCGAGCAGCCCGCGCTCGACGAGACCGGCGACGACGCCGTCGACGTTGACCCCGCGGATGCGCGCGATGTCCGGCCGCGAGCACGGCCCGAGGTACGCGACGACCGCGAGCGTCTCGAGCGCCGCCTGCGAGAGCCCGCGCTCGGCCGGCCGCTCGTGCAGCCGCGCGCACGCGGTCAGCGCCTCCGACGAGGCGCGGAACGCCCAGCCGCCGCCGACGAACTCGAGCACGATCCCGCTCCTGCCCTCGCGGAAGCGATCCGTCAGCAGCCCGAGCGCCTCCTCGACGAGCGCCACGTCCTCGGCGGCGGCGCCCGCGAGCTCCTCCGTCGAGAGCGGCGACGACGCGATCACGAGCAGCGCCTCGAGCACGCGCGCGACGTCGTCGACGGGGTTCGTCGGGACGAGGGTCAGGCGGAGTGAGCGGTCCACGAGAGACTCCTTTCGCTTGCTGCACGGGAAATCCTGATCGGGGCGAACGGCGCCGCCTGCGAGACGGCGATCTCGCCCGCCTTGCGAAGCTCGAGCAGCGCGAGGAACGCAACCGCGACCTCGACGCGCGAGAAGCCGGCCATCTCCTGGTCGAAGTCGAGCCGCGAGCGGCGCGCGAGCAGCGAGCGCCAGCGCTCGAGGAACTGCGCGACCGGCGGAAACCGGAGCGCCATGTGCGCCGTCGACACCTCGGGCGGCGGGACCGCGAGCAGGCGCAGCACCGCCGCAAGCCGCTCCGGCTCCTGCGACGCGTAGGCGGGCTCGGGCGGCTTCGGCGCGAGCGGCGCCGGGCCGAGCCGGAAGTACCGCGGCGTCTGGAGCCGCTCCGCGAGCCACACCGCCGCCTCCTTCGCGCGCCGGTACTCGGCGAGCCGCCGCGCGAGCTCCTCGGCCGCCTCCTCGGGGCCGAGCTCGCCGAGCTCCGCCTCCTCGTCGGGGAAGAGGCCGCGCGCCTTCAGCTCGAGCAGCGCCGCGATCAGGACGAGGAACTCGCCGCAGGCCTCGAGGTCGAGCTCCTCGCGCTCGGCGAGCCGGGCGACGAACGCGGTGACGATCTTCGCGAGATCGAGCTCGGCGAGCGGCAGCTCCTCGCGCAGGACGAGCGACAGCAGGAGGTCGAACGGCCCCTCGAAGGCGTCGAGATCGAGCTCGAGCTCGCGGACCGGGACGGCGGCCACGCGTGGAACCTATCTCCCCTAGCGGACGCGGCCGCGCGGGATCGCCATCTTCGGCCCCGCGGGCGCGACCGGCTTGCGCCGGCGCAGCCGCGGCGAGCCGCCGCCGTCGTCTTCCCCGCCGCCGTGCCACTGGATCCGCCAGAACGCGAACACCGCGACGACGAAGCAGACGATCGACACGTACGCGTTCAGCCGCAGGCCGAAGTAGACGTGCGCCGGATCGATCCGCATGAGCTCCTCGAAGAAGCGGCCGAAGCAGTAGTAGGCGACGTAGAGGCAGAAGAGCCCCGGCGCGCGGATCTGCTTCCGCTTCGCGATCCAGAGCAGGAGCAGCACGCCGGCGACGTCCCAGAGGAGCTCGTAGAGGAACGTCGGCTGGTAGGTGCCGCGCCCCTGGTACTGGAGCGGCAGGTTGAGCGTGTGGTTGACGCTGATCTTCAGGCCCCATGGGAGCGACGTCGGCTTGCCGAAGAGCTCCTGGTTCCACCAGTTGCCGATGCGGCCGATCCCCTGCGCGAGCAGGAGTCCGGGCGCGGCCGCGTCCATGAACGGCGCGAACGCCTGCCCGGTGCGGCGCACGACGACCCAGCCGGCGAGCGTGCCGAGCAGGATGCCGCCCCAGACGCCGAGCCCGCCCTGCCAGACCTCGAAGATCCCCTGCCACTTCGGCGTCGGCACCTCGCTCCACGAGGTGATGTCGTGGTAGGCGCGCGCGCCGATGACGCCGAAGGCGACGCCCCAGACGGCGACGCGGATGACGAGATCGGGATCGCCGCCGACCGCGCGCCAGCGGCGCGTCGTCAGCCAGACGCACGCGAGGATCGCGACGAGGAGCGTCAGGCCGTACAGGTGGATGTGGAGCGGCCCGACGTTGACGACGCCGGAGCTCGGCGAGGGAATCGCGGCGATCACGCCGCTGGAGGCTAACGGAGAATCTGGAGGGCGAGCTCGATCGAGCAGCCCGCTTCGATCAGCCCGACCGCCCGGTGCAGGTCGACGTCGCTCCGGCTCGCGAGCTCGGTCGCCGTGTCGTTGTCGTAGCCCGCCCGTTCGAGCTCTTCGACCCGCCAGCGCTGGACGCGCTCGGCCTCGGTCTCGGTGATCTGGATCTCTGCCGCAGTCATCGTGGGTTCCTCTCGTCCATCTATTCGGTAAAACGACGCCGGAGGTTTACGGTTTCCTGCTTCGGCCCCAGGATTTACAGAACCTTTAACGGGCTCACGCGAGGGCCGACTCCCCCAGCAGCGCCCGCACCTCTGCGTAGAAGTCCGGCGCCGGCTTGACCCGATAGCCCGGGCCGAGCGCGTAGCGGACGGCTCCCTGGGAGGTGACGCAGTCCAGAAGCACTGTACTCTCGCCGGGGAAGTCGCGGATCACCCGCGCGAGCTCGGCGATCACGCCCGCCGCCGCGGCGGTGGCGTCGATCCGCAGCGTCACCTCGCGCCGCGCAGCCACGGCCTCGAACGGCTTCACCTCCTGCGCGAGCAGCTTCGTCTCGCCCTCCTTGTGGTCGACTCGCCCCTTGACGATCAAGATCCGGTCCGGAACGCAAAACTCGCTTGCCGCAGCGTAGGTCGAGTTGAAGACGACGATCTCGGCGCTGCCGGTGACGTCGTCGAGCCGCATGAACACCATAGGCTCGCCCTTCTTCGTCGTCAGGTGCTTGACGTCGCCGACGATCCCGCCGACGGTGACGATCTCGCCGTCGCGCCGTCGCTCGAGCTCGGCGAGCGTCGCGTCGGTCTTCTGCCGCAGCTCCGTGCGGATCGCCGACAGCGGATGCTCGGAGAGGTAGAGGCCGAGCGTCTCCTTCTCGAGCCGCAGCAGCTCGTTCTTCTCGTACTCCTCGGCCGGCGTCACCGGATGGTGGCGCGGCTTCTCCTCCTCGGCGGGGCCCAGGTCGAAGATCGAGCCCTGGCCGGCGAGCCGGTCCGCCTGCTGCTTCTGACCCCAGGCGAGCGCCTGCTCGAGCACGGCGAGCATGCCTCGGCGCGAGCCCGGCAGCGCGCCGCACTTGACGAGCGACTCGAGTGCGCGCTTGTTCACGACCGAGGTGTCGACGCGCTCGGCGAAGTCCCAGATCGACTCGAACGGCCCGCCCTCCTCGCGCGCGCGGATGATCGTGCGGCACGCGATCTCGCCGACGCCCTTGACCGCGTTCAGGCCGAAGCGGATCTTGCCGCCGACGACGGCGAAGTCGATCTGCGACTCGTTGACGTCGGGCGGCAGCACCTCGATCCCGAGCTCGTGGCACGCGTTCACGTAGAACGGCACGCGGTCCTTCGTGTTCATCACCGACGAGATCAGCGCCGCCATGTACTCGCACGGGTGGTGCGCGCGCAGCCACGCCGTCTGGTAGGCGATCAGCGCGTAGCACGCGGCGTGCGACTTGTTGAACGAGTAGTCCTGCGACTTCTCGAGGTCGTCCCAGAGCTGGCGCGCGACGCCGTCGGCGGTGTCGTTCCTGATGCACCCCTCGATGAACTTGTTCTTCAGCGACGCCATCAGCTGGTGGTTCTTCTTGGCGATCGCCTTGCGGAGGTCCTCGGCCTCGCCGGGCGTGAAGCCGGCGATCTGCTTCGCGATCGCCATCGACTGCTCCTGGTAGACGGAGATGCCGTAGGTGCCGCCGGTGATCGCCTTCAGCCGCTTGTCGGCGTAGGTGACGGGCTCCTTGCCGTGTTTTCTGTTCGCGTAGACCGGGATGTACTGCATCGGCCCCGGCCGGTAGAGCGCGACGAGCGCGATCAGGTCCTCGAACTCGGTCGGGCGCACCTGGCGGAGCGCCTCGCGCATGCCCGACGACTCGAACTGGAAGACCCCGGTCGCCTCGCCCTTCGAGAGCATCTCGTAGACCGCGGCGTCGTCGAGCGGGAGCTGCGCGATGTCGATCCCGCCGGCGAGCTCGGCCGCCTTCGCGATCACGTCGAGGTTGCGCAGGCCGAGGAAGTCGATCTTCAGCAGGCCCATCGCCTCGACGTCGCCCATCGCGAACTGCGTCACCACCTCCTGGTCCGCGCCCTTCTGCTGCAGCGGGATCACGTCGATCAGCGGCTCGGCGCCGATCACGACGGCGGCGGCGTGAATCGAGTCGGCGCGCGTCAGGCCCTCGAGCGGCTGCGCGAGGTCGATGATCTCCTTCGCGACCGGGTTCGAGTCGACCTCGCGGCGCAGATCCGCGCCGGGCTTGAGGCATTCGTCGAGCGTCTGGCCCGGGCCTTCCGGGATCAGCTTCGCGATCTTGTCGACGACGCCGTAGGGAACCTCGAGCACGCGGCCGGCGTCGCGCACGGACGCGCGCGCGGCCATCGTCGAGAAGGTGATGATCTGCGCGACGCGGTCGCGGCCGTACTTCTCGGTGACGTAGTTGATCACGCGCTCGCGGCCGTCGACGGCGAAGTCGATGTCGGCGTCCGGCAGCTGCTTGCGGTCCGGGTTGAGGAAGCGCTCGAAGAGGAGCTCGTAGCGGATCGGATCGAGGTCGGTGATCTCGAGGCAGTACGCGACGAGGCTGCCCGCGGTCGAGCCGCGGCCGGGGCCGACGCTGATCCCGTTGCGCTTCGCGAAGGTGACGAAGTCCCAGACGATCAGGAAGTAGTCGGTGAAGCCCATCTCGCGGATCGTCTTGAGCTCGAACGCGAGCCGTTCGTTCAGCTCGGGCGTGACCTTTTCATAGCGCTTTTGCAGGCCTTTTTCGCAGAGCTCGAGGAGGTACTCGAACGCGTCGCGGTCGTCCGGCACGGGGAAGCGCGGGAGCAGGATGTTCCCGAGCGCGAGCTCGACGTTGCAGCGCTCGGCGATCTCGAGCGTGCGGCGAAGCGCGTCCTCGTTGCCGGGGAAGTCGCCGGCCATTTCCTCCGGCGTCTTGAAGTAGAAGTGGTCGGTCTCGAAGCGCCAGTGATCGGGGTTCTTGAGCGAGTCGCCCGACTGGATGCAGAGGAGCGCTTCGTGTGCGCGCGCGTCGGTCGAGCGGAGGTAGTGGACGTCGCCGGTCGCGACCGTCGGCAGCTGCCGCTTCGCCGCGAGCTCGACGAGCTGCGGGAGGATGCGCTCCTGGATCTGGAGGTGCGCGTTCTGGAGCTCGACGTAGACGTTGCCCGCGCCGAAGGTGTCGGTGAGGCGGGCGAGCTCGGCCTCGGCGTCGGATGGGCGGTTCTCCTCGAGCGCGCGGCAGACGCGGCCGGAGAGGCAGCCGCTGAGCGCGATCAGGCCGGCGCTGTGGCGGGCGAGGAGCTCCCAATCGACGCGCGGTTTGTAGTAGTAGCCCTCGAGATAGCCGAGCGAGCTCAGGTGGATCAGGTTCGAGTAGCCGGTGTTGTCGGCGGCGAGGAGTGTGAGGTGCGCGTTGCCCTTCGTCTGTGCGCGGCGGTCGTCGGCGACGTAGACCTCGCAGCCGACGATCGGCTTGACGCCCGTTCCCTTTGCAGCGGAGAAGAGCTGGACGGCGCCGGCCATGCTGCCGTGGTCGGTGAGGCTGACGGCCGGCATCTCAAGCTCGGCCGCGCGCGCGACGAGGTCGGGGATCCGACAGGCGCCGTCGAGGATCGAGTACTCCGAGTGGACGTGCAGGTGGACGAAGGGCGCCTCAGGCATCGAAGGGCCAACATATCGCCGGGTCCTGACGGGTCCCGGCTTGCCCAATCCGGAAACGCGCTCGGAGCGGATTCAGGCTCGCCCTGGCGCCTTCGCGGCGGGGCTACCGGCCTCAGGCAGCTGCAAACCGGTCAAAACGCTCGGCAAGCTGCTGCTGATTGGGTCGCCAGACGATACGCGTCGGCAAGACGATCCGCTGGCCGTGGAAGGTCTTCAGGAGCTCAAGCATCGGGCCATCGTCGTCCTCCAGGAGGCGCCTCGACACATGAACCTCGTATCCGGGCGAGATCCCAACGAGATCTTGGTCGAACGCTCGGTGATGAATCGAGCAAAGACTCAAACCGTTGCTAACAACCGGCTCTCCGTAGGGACTCGAGTCGCTCACGATGTGCGCGGCATCGAGAAGCTGCATCTCCTGCAGCCTGCAAACGGCGCACGAATTCCTATACGCGATGAGCACGCGGCCTCTAAACCGCGCTTGATGGAGACGAATACGGGTCTCGCGTACGGCGTAGCGGCGCTCGATCGCATCATCGATCGGGGTCGCCTCAGGCTCGTCGAGTGCACCCATCATTCGACCGGGCCCTACAACGACGAGCCGCGCAACAGGATCGTCCGCTTCTACGAAGCACGGGTAGATCGCCCGGTATCGGCCTGGCTGGGTCGCCACGAAATAGACCATCGGCGTCCGGAGCAGGAATGCAGATCGAAGTGCTCTGTTGTCCGGCTGATCAACCGAGCCAGCTCGGTAGTCGTATCGAAACCCCTCATCGAGCTCGGCATCCTCGTATGGAGAGTTAAAGGAGGTCTGGATCGACAGCGGAGCCGGACCACTCTGGGCTGAGGCGCGAAAGATGCCTTTCTGAGGCGAGAGGAAGGGGACTCGCGACCCACGAAATGGAAACCCCTCATCAAGGCCGCCTCGGTAAGGAATGTCGTCGCCGAAACTCGCGCGGAGCAGATCGAGTCTGGCGAAGCAGGCTGTCCGCAGGCTCTCGTCGCGCTCGGCGGCGCTCACTAGACGATCCTACTGCCCTCGGTACTGCCCTCGGGCGCGGCCCCAGACTGCGATGGATCTCACGGCGGCGCCCGGTTCGACTTGCCCGGAGCCTCCTACGTCTGGCCTGCGACACGCAACGGCGGCAGGCCATCCGTGGCCTCGCGAGCAGTGAAGCCGGCGTCACGGAGCTCCGTCACGATCGGCGCGAAGCCCTCGCATGCACACGCCTTGCGGAATCCGGTCTGGAACTCCTCCCACACGTGGCGGCAGGAACGCCCGGCTGGAGTGAAGACACCTGTGTGATTCCGCCGCGGATGACCGCAGCGATCACACAGCGGCGAGCCCGCGCAAGCCGGGCACGTCATCTCGCCCTCGACCAGCACGAGCTCGCGTGCGCTCGTCGACCCGCAGTAGCGACAGCGCTCCCACATGCCGCTTGTATCGGCTTTGGGCCCCGAGCGCTGAAATCAGGCCGCAGCCGTCGCGGCCCAGGCTTCGTCGAGCGCCGTAAGGATGTGCTCAGCCGGCTGCGCACCCTCGACTCCGTAACGGCGGTCGATCACGAAGAACGGCACCGCGTGGATGCCGAGCAGGCGCGCCTCGCGCTCGTCCTCTCGCACCGCATCGCCGAACGCTCCCGAAGCCAACGCCTCCGCCGCGCCCGGCACACCGACCTCGTCGGCCAGCCCCGTCAGCACGGCACGATCGCCAACCGCCGCGCCCTCGCTGAAGTACGCGCGCATGAGCCGCTCCTTCATCGCGTCCTGCAGCCCGTGCTCGGCCGCCAGGTGAATCAACCGGTGCGCGTCGAAGGTGTTCCCGCCGACCGTCTCGTCGAGCCGATACTCGAGTCCCTCCGCAGCCGCCAGCGCGGTCAGCCGCGCCTGCGAGGCCGCCGCCTGCTCCAACGTCATCCCGTACTTCTGCGCCAGGTGCTCGGCCGACGACCCGCGGCGCGCGGGCGCGTCCGGGTCGAGCTCGAACGACCGCCACACGACCTCGACCTCCCCGGCATGCTCGAACCGCGCGAGCGCCGACTCGAAACGGCGCTTCCCGACGTAGCACCACGGGCAGACCACGTCCGACCAGATCTCGACCTTCATCCGTCCAGTGTGCCGGTCTAAGATCACCTCATGGCAAAGGGAGCAGACAAACAGAAGAAGCTCGCCAAGAAGCCGGCCCAGAAGTCGCTGAAGGAAAAGCGGGCCGCCAAGCACGCCCACGAGGAAGAGCAGAAGCGCTCCGGCGCGTAGCCGCTTGTCCCTCGCAGGCGAGCTCCAGGCAGACGTGCTCGAGCGCTTCCTGCGCTACGTCCGCGTCGACACCCAGGCTGACCACTTCTCGGAGACCCGCCCGTCGACCGCGCGGCAGCTCGACCTCTCGCGCCTCCTGCACGACGAACTCGTCGACCTCGGCCTCGACGACGTCGAGCTGACCGAGCACGGCTACGTCTTCGCCACGCTCCCGGGCACGGGCCCCGCGGTCGGACTGATCGCGCACGTCGACGTCAGTCCCGATGCGCCCGGCCTCGGCGTCTCACCGCAGGTGCACGGGAACTACCAGGGCGGCGAACTCGTCCCCGGCCTCTCACCCGAGAACTCGCCGCTCCTCGCGAAGCGCCACGGCCACGACATCGTCACGAGCGACGGGACGACGCTCCTCGGTGCCGACGACAAGGCCGGCGTCGCCGAGATCATGGCCGCGGTCGCGTACCTGCGAGCCCATCCCGAGATCGAGCACGCGACGGCGCGCGTCGGCTTCACGACCGACGAGGAGATCGGCCACGGCACCGACCACTTCGACATCGCGCACTTCGGCGCGGCGTTCGCCTACACGATGGACGGCGGCCAGGTCGGCGAGATCGAGAACGAGACCTTCTCGGCCGTCGAGCTCACGATCACCTTCGCCGGCGTCGGCGTGCATCCCGGCTACGCGAAGGACAAGCTCGTCAACCCGATCAAGCTCGCGGCCGCGTTCATCGACAGCCTTCCCAAGGGCGCGCTCTCGCCGGAGACGACCGAGGGCAAGGAGGGCTACGTCCACCCGCGCCACATCGAAGGAGACGCGGAGTCGTGCACCGTCCTCGTCCTCGCCCGCGACCACGACGGCGCGAAGCTCGAGGAGCACGTCGCGCTGCTCGAGCGCCTCGCGCGCGACGCCTCACCCGACGTGAAGATCGAGCGTTGGGACCAGTACCGCAACTTCCGCGAGAAGCTCGACGAGGTGCCGCACGTGATCGACGGGGCGATGGAGGCGGCGCGCCGCGCCGGCCTCGAGCCGTGGCTCGCGAGCATCCGCGGCGGCACCGACGGCTCGCGGCTCACCGAGATGGGACTCCCGACCCCGAACATCTACGCCGGCGGTCAGGAGTTCCATTCGGTGCGCGAGTGGGTCAGCGCGCAGGATCTGGCGCTGAGCGCGGCCACGGTCGTCGAGCTGCTGAAGCTCTGGGCCGAGCCCGAGTGGGCCGCGCGCGCGTCGGCCTGACTACATCTCCTCCGCTTCGAAGACCTCGACGTTCCCGCCCGCCGCGACGATCGGGCAGTCTCTCGCGTGCTCGACCGCCTCGTCGAGGCTCGCGCAGCTCATGACGGAGTAGCCGGTCGCGCCGGACTTCGTGCCGCCGTTCACCGCCGCCGAGGCGCCGAACGGCGCGCCCATGTCGGCGACGTGGTCGCCCATGCCGCCGAACCAGTCCATCCAGGCCTTCATCACCTTCTGGCCCTCTTCCTCGCTCTCCGGCCGCGAACCGCCCGTGTAGAGGTAGACGTACTTGCCCATCGTCAGCTCCTTTCGTCGAGCCACGAGTCGCGGCCCGGGTCTCCGCCCGCCGCCGCGACGGCGAGGCGCTCGAGGTAGTGATCCCAGCCGGTCGCGTGCGAGCTCGCCGACTCCTCGGTCGGAAGATCGCGGTGCGTGAACTTGAGGCGCGTGCCCGTGCCTTCGGGCACGAGCTCGTACTCGACCGTCGTCGTTCCGGGCGGCACGCCTTCTTCGCCCTCCCAGCCCCACGTGTGGACGAGCCTGCGCGGCGGATCGCACTCGACGACCTCGCCGACCGCGATGTGCGTCGGCAGCACCTCGACGCGGTACGCGCCGCCGGCACGCGGCTCGAGCAGCGCGTTCACTCCCTTCCAGCGGACGATCTTCTCCGGATCGACGAGGAACTCCCAGACGGTCTCGGGGCTCGCGTCGATCACGAGCTCGCGCGTCACCGCACGCCGCTCAGTGATGGTGCTGTCCACGCTTCTTCCTCTCCTCTCGTTCGGCTTCCAGTTTCAGTGCCGCCAGTCTCTCGTCCCAGAACGCGTCGAGGAAGCTCTTCACCTCCTTGAAACCCTCCGGACGCACGCTGTACAGACGGCGTGTTCCGTTTCGCCTTTCGTGCACGAGCCCGGCCTCCTTGAGCACGGTCAGGTGCTGCGAGACCGCGGGCCGCGTCACCTCGAAGTGCGACGCGATCTCGCCCGCCGAGAGCTCCTCGTCCCTGACGAGGGTCAGGATCCGGCGCCTGGTCGGCTCGGCGATCGCCTTGAGAGCGGCCTCCATCGCACTTTAGTGTAAACGATTGCTTACGTTAGCGCAAGCTGACTCGGCTACCGTGTCGTGATGCGCTTCGTCGCCGCGGCCCTCGCCGCAGTCGCAGTCCTGGCGCCGGCCTCAGCCGTCGCCTCCGGCACGTTCGTCGCGCCGCCGAAGCCCGGGCCCGCGGGGCTCGAGCTCGTGCCGGTGCCGCAGGTGCCGGTGCTCGCGCAGCCGGCGGCCGTCCATCTCGGCGAGACGATCGACGGCATCCAGTGCCAGCAGATCGAGAAGATCGCGTTCCACATCCACGCGCACCTCTCGATCTTCGTCGACGGCAAGCAGAAACAGATCCCGTACGGGATCGGGATCGGCGCGCCGCTCGAAGGTCAGCCCGACAAGGTGAGCCCGTTCGTCACGCTCGGCAGCTGCTTCATGTGGCTGCACACGCACACGGCCGACGGGATCATCCACATGGAGGCGCCGAAGCAGATCACGTTCAACCTCGGCGAGTTCTTCGACATCTGGGGCCAGAAGCTCTCGTCGTCGCAGGTCGGGCCGGCGAAGGGCACGGTGACGGCGCTCGTCGACGGCAAGGTCGTGAGCGGCGACCCGCGCTCGATCGTGCTGAAGGACCACGAGCTGATCCAGCTCGACGTGGGCTCGCCGCTCGTCGGCATGCAGAAGGTCACGTTCGGGCAGCTCTCGTGAAGCACGTCTCGCTCGGCGGCCTCGACGTCTCGCGCCTCGGCCTCGGCTGCATGGGGATGTCGGCCTTCTACACCGGCGCGGGGAACGACGACGCCGAGTCGATCCGCACGATCCACCGCGCGCTCGAGCTCGGGATCACGTTCCTCGACACCGCTGAGATGTACGGCCCGTTCACGAACGAGGAGCTCGTCGGCCGCGCGATCGCCGGCCGCCGCGACGAGGTCGTGCTCGCGACGAAGTTCGGGCTGATCTCACACGAGGGCGGCGACTGGAAGCGGAAGCGCGACAGCCGCCCGGAGAGCATCCGGATCGCGCTCGAGGGATCGCTCGCCCGGCTCGGCGTCGACCACGTCGACCTCTACTACCAGCACCGCGTCGACCCCGAGGTCCCGATCGAGGAGGTCGTCGGCACGCTCGCCGAGCTCGTCGCCGCGGGCAAGGTCGGGCACGTCGGACTTTCCGAGGCAGGCCCCGAGACGGTGAGGCGCGCCCACGCCGTCCATCCGATCGCGGCGATCCAGAACGAGTACTCGCTCTGGACGCGCGACCCCGAGGCCGAGATCCTGCCGCTCGCGCGCGAGCTCGGGATCGGGCTCGTCCCCTACTCGCCGCTCGGGCGCGGCTTCCTCACCGGCCGGCTTCGCTCCACCGAGAAGCTCGAGGCCGACGACTTCCGCCGCACGAGCCCGCGCTTCACCGGCGACAACCTCGACCACAACCTGCGGATCGTCGACGAGGTCGAGCAGGTCGCGCGCGAGGCGGGCGCGACGCCCGCGCAGGTCGCGCTCGCGTGGCTCTTGGCGCAGGGCGACGACATCGCGCCGATCCCGGGAACGAAGCGCGTCGAGCGGCTGGAGGAGAACGCCGGCGCGGACGCCGTCGAGCTGACGGCCGAGCAGCTCGAGCGGCTGACGTCGCTGCCGGCGCCGCAAGGCGATCGCTACACGGACATGGGCATGGTCGGCGTCGAAGCGCCGAGCGCAGGCTAGGCCGCGAGCCGCGGCAGCTGCACTTCGCTGACGTCGAGCCCGAGCGACTGCGCCATCCGCACGCCGTTCTCGATCTCCTGGCGCAGCCGCGCGACGTCGGCCGTGCGCATCGCCGAGCCGAGCCACGCGCGCTCGCGCGGCCGCCAGAACTCGTGCTCGACGAACACGGGCAGCAGGCGGTTCGCGGCCTTGATCAGCTTGTCCTTCGTCTTCTTCGAGGCGTTCTCGAGCAGCACGCGCTCGTAGGCCATGCCGGAGCCGTGGTGGATGCCGTCGTCGATCGCGAGCCGGTTGCACATGTCCTCGAGGATCGTCCCGCGCGATGCGCGCGCGATCATCCGGAACTTCGGGATGATCAGCCGCTCGAAGAAGACCTGCATCTGGAAGACCTTCTCCTCGAGCGTGTCGGCGCCGAGCGTCATCTCGCAGAGCTGGTCGAGGTACGGATCGCGTTCGGCGGTACCGCCGACCATCGCGACGAGCTTCAGCCACGCCTCGGTGTGGCGCGCCTCGTCCTGTACGAGCGTCGTGTAGTAGAGCTTCGCCTCGTGGTGCGGTGCGAGCGCGAAGAGCTGCGCCGCCATCTCGACCGCGAGCTGGTCTGCCTGGAGCTGCTGCGTGAGCACGCTGCGCCAGATGTCGCGCCGCTTCGCCTGCCGATCAGGCGAGCCCTTCGACTCGGGGATCGGCGGCAGCTCGCCCCAGGGCAGGTCGCGGACCTGCCACTCGGCGCGTTTCGCGAGCGTGTAGTAGCGGTAGACCTCGCCGAACTCCTCGCGCGGCGGCCCGTGCTCGATCGAGCTCATACCGTTCCGACTCTACTCGGGGCGCCGACACCGGGTGTGCGGCTTTGCCGTAGCGAGAGGGAGAGGCCCGCCCCGACTGCGGCGGCGGGGCGGGCCGGTGGTACGCCCGGAGCCGGCGAGCGGGCCGGTTCCGGGCTGGACGGGAACGTCCATGTAGCTAAGACGCCGGTCCGGCGGAAAACTTGCGCCGGTCTTTCTAGGCCGTCTTTGCGGGCGTTTTCTTGCGATTCGGCAGGTGGATCGCGCGGCCGAGCGCGACGAGCCCGGCCTCCTTGATCGCCTCGGAGAGCGTCGGGTGCGGCGCGATCCCGTCGGCGACCGTCTCGACCGTCGACTCGGCGTCGATCGCGACGACGCCCGCCTCGACCATGTCGGTCACGTGCGGGCCGACCATGACGAGGCCGAGCAGCTCGCCGTAGCGCGTCTCGTGGATCGACTTGACCCAACCCGTCGTCTCGGCCTGCATCACCGCGCGCGCGTTCGCGACCCAGGGGCAGACGCCGACGGCGACGTCGTCGCCGTACTGCTCTCGCGCCTCGGCCTCGGTCAGCCCGACGGAGGCGATCTCCGGGTCGGTGTAGATCGGGCGCGGCACGGCGGGCGCGTCGATCGCGGCGTCGTGGCCGGTTGCGTTCTCCGCCGCCACCTCGCCCTCGCGGAACGCGGTGTGCGCGAGCTGCCAGTAGCCGGCGCAGTCGCCGACCGCGTAGATGTGACCCGCCGACGTGCGGCGGTGGTCGTCGGTCGCGATCCCCTTGCGCGTGTCGAACGCGACGCCGGCGGCCTCGAGGCCTATTCCCTCGACGAGCGGCGCTCGGCCGACCGAGACGAGCATCAGGTCGGCCTCGACCGTCTCGCCCTCGCCGAAGTGCACGGTGAGCGTGTTGCCCGCCTGCTCGACCCGCGAGCACTGCTTGCCGAGCTGGAGCGCGATGCCCTTCTTGCCGAAGGCCTTCGCGAGCTCCTTCGCCGCGTCCTCGTCCTCTGCCGGGATCAGGCGGTCGAGCATCTCGACGATCGTCACCTCGCTCCCGAACGTCGCGAAGATCGACGCGAACTCGCAGCCGATGATCCCGCCGCCGAGGACGACGAGCCGCTTCGGCACCTCGGTCTGCGCGAGGAGACCGGTCGAGTCGACGCAGAGATCCGACTCGAGGCCGGGGATCGGCGGCCGCATCGGGAACGAGCCGGTCGCGATCACGGCGGACTTGAACGTCACGTCCTCGCCCCCGTCGACCGCGAGCGTGTTCGCGTCCCTGAACGAGCCCGTGCCCCTCACCCACTCGACGCCGTTTGCCTTGAAGAGCGACGCGACGCCGTTCGTCATCTGCTTGACGACGCCCGCCTTCCACACGTTCGCCGCCGCGAAGTCGAGCTTCGGCTGCTGGACGGAGATGCCGAGCTTGCCGAAGTTGTCGCGCGCCGCGTGCAGGTAGTACGCGGTCTGCACCCAGGCCTTCGTCGGGATGCAGCCGACGCGCAGGCACGTGCCGCCGAGCTCGGCCTCCTTCTCGACGCAGACGACCTTCGCGCCGAGCTGCGCGGCGCGGATCGCGGCCGTGTAGCCGCCGGGCCCGCCCCCGAGAACCACAACGTCGCACTCCATGCTGCGATGCTATGCAACGTGAAGCTCGAGGGGATCCACCACGTGACCTGCATCACCGGCGACGCGCCCGCGAACGTCGAGTTCTACGCGGGGACGCTCGGCCTGCGGCTCGTGAAGAAGACGGTGAACCAGGACGACCCGACCGTCTACCACCTCTTCTACGCCGACGAGCGCGGATCGGCCGGCTCCGACATCACGTTCTTCGAGTACCCGGGCGCGGCGCCCGGCCGCGCGGGAGACGGGATGGTGCACCGCGTCGTCTTCCGCGTCGGCTCCGAGGAGGCTCTCGATTTCTGGGCAGAGCGCACCGGCGGCAGGCGCGAGTTCGGCGGCGTCCTGCTGGAGGATCCCGAGGGGCTCGCACTCGAGCTGATCGTCGACGCGTCGGGCGACCCGCCGCTCGTCGCGAAGCACCCGGAGATCCCGGCGGAGCTCGCGCTGCGCGGCTTCGCGGGCGTGCGCGCCTACACCTCGGACGTCGGCCGTTCGGCGGCGTTCCTGTGGGGGCTCGGCTTCACCCCCGGCTGGGAGGCGCGCGGCGAGCAGCGCGGCAGCTTCTACATCTACGACGACGCGCCGTCAGGGCGCGGCCTGCCGGGCGCGGGCACCGTCCACCACGTCGCCTGGGCGTGCGCCGCCGACGAGCAGGAGGCGTGGCGCGAGCGCGTGATCGCGGCGGGCGGGCAGCCGACGCCGATCATCGACCGCTTCTACTTCAAGTCGATCTACTTCCGCGAGCCGAGCGGCGTCCTCTTCGAGATCGCGACGCTCGGCGGCGACGGCTTCGCCGCCGACGAGCCGCTCGAGTCGCTCGGCGAGCGGCTCTCGCTGCCGCCGAACTTCGAGCAGCTGCGCGGCAAGCTCGAGGGGATCCTCACGCCGCTGCCGAATCCGCGCCCGTGATCGCGTTCGCCGAGCGGCCGGCGGCGGGGGCCGCCGAGGGCGCGCTCGTCCTCTTCCACGGCCGTGGCGCCGACGAGCACAACCTACTGCTCCTCGTCGACGCGCTCGATCCCGAGCGGCGGTTCGACGGCTACTGCCCCCGCGGCCCGCTCGCGCTGCCACCCGGCGGCGCGCACTGGTACGCGGTGCCGCGTGTCGGCTACCCCGACCCGGCGACGTTCGCGGAGGGCTTCGCCGCCGCGGCCGGCTTCGTCGACTCGCTCGACCACGAGTTCAAGATCCTCGGCGGCTTCTCGCAGGGCGCGGTGATGGCGCTCGCGGTCGGGCTCGGCGCGGGCCGGCCGAAGCCCGCCGCGATCGTCGCCTTCTCCGGCTTCGTCCCCGAGGTCGAGGGCTGGTCGCTCGGGCAGGCGCCCTGGCCGCCGATCGCGATCGGCCACGGCACCTACGACCCCGTGATCCCGGTCGAGTTCGCGCACCGCTCGCGCGACCTCCTCGTCGCCGCCGGCGCGAGCGTCTTCTACCGCGAGAGCGCGATGGAGCACGCGATCGACCCGGCGTTCGTCGCCGAGCTCCGGCGCTGGCTACCCGACGCTCCAGGTCGCGCCGCCGTCTGACGAGGTCCAGGTCGTGGTCGTCGCCGGGTTGGCGACGAAGTCGGTCGCGGTGACGGTGAAGTCCGGCCCGGAGACCTGGAGGCTCTGCACGAGCGGATGTCCCTTGACGGTCGGCAGCGTCACCGTCTGGACGGTCGTTCCCTTGACGAGGAGGACGGTAGGCGCCGTGTCCCAGCCCTGGCCCTTGACGCGGCTCGAGACGAGCGCGGCAACGCCGCCGGGGATCGGGTCGACGGCGACGATCGTGCCGCTCGCGACCGCGTCGACCGTCGTCGAGGCGAGATGCGACGAGCTCGTCTGGCGCGGGAGCGTGGCGAGCGTGCCGAGCCGCGCGCCCGTCCAGAAGTAGACGTGGCCGTCGCTCTTGACGAAGTCTTCGGGGAGGGTGACGGTCTCATGCCAGTGCTCGCCGCTCGAGCCCGTCCAGAACTGGCGCGTCGCGCACATGCACGAGCCCGGCTCGTCGCCGACGGAGATGAAGCCCTCGTTCTTCGACATGCGCAGGAGGCCGAGCACCGGCCCGTCGAAGATCTTGTGCCACGAGCTGCCGCCGTTCGCGGTCGCGTAGACGCCGTCCTCGCGGCTCTGCCAGCCGAGCTTCTTGTTCACCCAGCTCGTCAGCGACGGCTTCGCGGTCGGGATCACGGCGTTCCCGTACGAGAAGCCCTCGATCAGGCCGGTCATCGTCCCGATCACGAGGCGTCCGTCGGCGATCGTCGGCGCCTCGACGGTCGTGCCGCCGAGCGGCGCCTCGTAGACCTGCTGGCCGGTGCGCGCGTCGTAGCCGAGGAGCTTCGCCGGGCCGTTGACCGCGAACCAGACCGTGTCGCCCGCGATCGTCGGCGAGCCGTTCTCGGTCTTCGTGCCGAGCGGCTCCGACCAGTCGACGTGCCCGGAGCAATTCGCATCGACGTCGATGCGGACGAACTGCGTCCCGGTCACCGCGTAGAGAGCGTCGAGCGACGGCGACCAGGCGAGCTGCGAGAGCAGCGGGTCGGCCGGGTCGAACGGCTGGAGCTGGATCTCCCAGACCGGCCCGGCGCCGATCGAGTCCGGATTCCACGCGTAGACGTCGTCGTCCTTGTCGGCGCCGACGACGAGCTCGCCGCAGCCCGGCCGGTCGAACACGACGGGCGAGCCGACGAAGTCGAGATCGTCGGGCGTCGTCAGATCGGCGGGGTGGTCGGAGTCCTGGACGCTGAGATCGGGCCCGAGCTTGACGATGTGCTCGCCGTAGCCGGCGTACTCGTTGAAGGCGCTGCCCGTGTTCGAGCCGCCGCTGAACGCGTTCGCGGTCACGGCGTAGAGCGCGTCGTCGTCGGGGCTGTACGCGGTGCCGCCCCATCCCCAGACGCCGCCGCCGCCGCCTTCGGACTGCGGCACGCTGATCCACGCGGTGATCTGCTGCGTCGTCGTCGAGACGCTGTAGACACCGCCGAGCGACGGCGAGTCGCAGTAGGACGCGGTCGGCACATAGACGTTGCCGTCGGCGAGCGTGAGCGCGCCCCACACGAGCTCCTTGCGGAAGTCGGAGAAGACGCGCACCGGCCAGCCTCGCTCCTCGGCGCCGGTGGCGAGGTCGAGCGCGTGCAGGCGGCCGAACGCGTCGGCGACGTACAGCGTCGAGGTCGAGTCGTCGATGACGCCGGTGCCGAGGATCCCGTAGCCGGCGAGCTGCTGGCAGGGCTGGGCGAGCTGGCCGAAGTCGTCCTGCCAGATGAGGTAGCCATCGGCCGTGAACGCGACGACCTGCCCGGCCGTCGTCACGGCGTAGAAGACGTTGTCGTTCTCGAGCACCTGGCCGACGACGCTGCCGCCGAGCGGGAGGACGAACCCGCGGTTGACCGTCGTCACGGAGGCGTTCGCGTCGCCGGTGCGTGTCGTGGCGTTGCCGAAGGTCGTCCAGTTGCCTGGCGACTGGTCGGCCGAGGCCGAGGCGCAGGCGAGCGCGAGCGCGACGGCGGCGGCCGCGCCGACGAGTTTCGGGACCCTCATCGCGCGGAGATTCTCCTTGCGCGCGAAGGTCGGTTCCTAAGGGTTCGTTAAAAGGTGCGGCGCAGCGTGAGCGCCCGGTCGGTGCGACCGACCTCCGTGAAGCCGGCGGCCTCGTAGATCGCCACCTCGGGATGCCCGGGCTCGACCGAGACCGAGACGCCGCGATACGCGTCCGCCTGCGCGCGATCGAGCAGGCCGGTGAGCAGGAGCTGACCGATCCCCTCGCCCTGGCGCGAGGGGACGACGACGACCGTCAGCTCCGGCGTCTGGTCGTCGACGTAGCCGTAGCCGGGCGCCGACGAGCGGAAGAGGCGGTACCAGGCGGCGCCGATCCGGTGACCGCCCTCCATCGCGATCAGGGCGGTGTCGCCGGGCCGGCCCCACCCGTCGACGTAGCGGCCGATCGGGATGTCGGTGTCGAAGACGTTCACGTGCCAGTTGTAGGCGTGCGTGAGCATCGAGCGCATGAACGGGACATCCTGCGCTGCACCGCGACGGATCACGGTCACGTCAGAGCGCGAGCGCCGGTTCCTCGACGAACGTCTTCACGGTGCGCAGGAAGTCTGCCGCTTCGGCGCCGTCGACGGCTCGGTGGTCGACCGTCAGCGTCATCGTCATCGTCGGCCGGGCGACGATCGCGCCGTCGCGGACGACGGGCCGCTCGTCGGTCGAGCCGACCGCGAGGATCGCCGCCTGCGGCGGGTTGAGCACGGCGGTGAACTGCTCGACGCCGAACATGCCGAGGTTGGAGATCGTGAACGTGCCGTCCTCGAGGTCGCGCTGCGCGAGACTGCCCGCGCGGGCGCGCTCGACGATGTCGGTGCGGCGCTGCGCGGTCTCCGCGAGCGAGAGGCGTTCCGCTTCGCGGATCACGGGGACGACGAGGCCGGTGGGCGCGGCGACGGCGATGCCGACGTTCGCCGTCGGGAAGCGGAGGAGCGCGTCCTCCGTGAACTGGACGTTGACGTCCCGGTGGCGCACGAGCGCCATCGCGCAGACCTTCGTCAGCAGGTCGGTGACGGTGACGCGGACGCCCGGGTTGAGCGCGCGCGCGCGCTCGACGAGCTCGTTCGCGAGGGTCATGTCGGCGGAGACGGTGAGCTGGAAGACGGGCACCTGCCACGCCTGCGTGAGGCGGCGGGCGATCGTCGCGCGGATCTTCGTGACGGGGATCGCCTCCACCCCCGGCGGCGGCTGTTGCACTTCTGTTCCAGCGGCTGCCACCGGACGTGTCTCCTCCGGACGTGTCCCGCCGCGCTCGACGTCCTCGGCGATGACCCGCCCATCCGGGCCCGTCCCGCGGAGGCCGGCGAGCTCGACTCCCCGCTCACGGGCAATTCGGCGCGCGAGCGGGCTGGCTTTCACGCGGCCGCCGTTCGAGGGCTGTGGACGGCTTGTCACACTTTCGTCACTGTGGCTGCCGCCTGACATGGCCGTTTCGGGCTCACGCCGCTCAACCACGCCACCGGGCTTCACAGTTTCCTTCGCGTGCGTCGTCCCGGACGACGTTGCGCTGGTGTCCGGAACGGGCTCGCCGGCCTCGCCGATCACGGCGATCGTCTGGCCGACCGGCACCTCACCCGAGGAGACGGCGATCTTGAGCAGGACGCCGCTCGCCTCCGCCTCGACCTCCTGCGTCGCCTTGTCGGTGTCGATCTCATAGAGCGGCTCGCCCTTCTCGACGCGGTCGCCCTCGGCCTTCAGCCACTTGACGATCGTCCCCGCCTCCATCCCCTGGCCGAGCCGCGGCAGCTTCACCTCGCTGCTCATGATCCACTCCGTTTCGACGATCGCTCGAGGCTGGCAACGCAGACGGACGTACGGGCAAAGCCCGCACGTCCTGAGGTCGGCACCGACAAGCGGCGCCTCATGCCCGCGCCACCGTCCTGCGCACGGCCGCGAGCACGTCCGCAACCTGCGGGACGACGTACTGCTCCATCGCCGGCGCGAACGCGAGCGGCGCGAACTTCGCGCCGACGCGCTCGATCGGGGCGTCGAGCCAGTCGAACGCCTGCTCCTGGAGCACGGCGACGACCTCCGCGCCGAAGCCCATCCGCGTCACCGCCTCGTGCGCGACGACACACCGGTTCGTCTTGCGCACGGACGCCGTCAAGCCGTCGACGTCGAGCGGCTGAAGCGTGCGCGGATCGACGACCTCGACCGAGATCCCCTCCGTCTCCGCCTCCTCGGCCGCGGCGAGCGAGCGGTGCACGAGCGGCCCCGTAGCGATCACGGTCACGTCGCGCCCCTCGCGCACGACGCGCGCCTTCCCGAGCGGAATCGGCTCGAGCTGCTCGCCGACGTCCTCCTTGATCGGATAGAGCAGACGGTGCTCGAAGAAGAGCACGGGGTTGTCGTCGTAGATCGCGGACCACAGCAGCCCGCGCGCGTCGTTCGGCGACGACGCGAACACGACCTTCAGCCCCGGGACGCCGACGAACCACGCCTCGACCTGCTGCGCATGCTGCGCGCCCGGCGACCACCCCGCCCCGCCCTGCGTGCGAATCGTCAGCGGCACCTTCACCTGCCCACCCGACATGTAGCGGTGCTTCGCCGCCTGGTTGACGATCTGCTCCATCGAGAGCGACAGGAAGTCCTCGTACATGATCTCGACGATCGGACGCATCCCCTGCATCGCCGCGCCGATCCCCGCGCCGACGATCGCCATCTCCGAGATCGGCGTGTTGCGCACGCGCTCGCCGCCGAACTCCTCGAAGAGGCCCTGCGTGACGCCCATCGAGCCGCCCATCTCGGCGATGTCCTCGCCCATCAGGAAGACGTCGTCGTCGGCGCGCATCGCCTCCGCGATCGCCTGCCTCACCGCGGCGCGATACGTCAGCTCAGGCATAGACGTTCTTCAGCGCGTCTTCGGGCTGCGGGTCGGTGCCCGCCTTCGCGAACTCGACGGCCGCCTCGACGATGCCGTGCACCTCGGCGTCGAGCGCGGCGAACTCCTCGTCCGGCATCGACAGCCGCTCGCGCAGACGCACGATCGGATCCTGCGCCGCCGCCTCGGCGCGATCCTCCTTCGAGCGATAGACCTGCGCGTCGCCGATGTAGTGCCCCTCCATCCGGAACGTCTCGACGTCCATGAAGATCGGACCCTGGCCGGAGCGAATCCGCTCCAGCGCCTCGCGCGCGGTGTCGTAGACCTCCTCGACGTCCTGACCGTCGACCTTCACCCACGGCATGTCGTATGCGAGCGCGCGCTTCGACATGTCGTTCCACACCGGCGAGTGCTGCCAGCCCGGCGTCGACTCGGCCCACTCGTTGTTCTCGCAGACGAACAGGCTCTTCGTCTGCCAGAGCTGCGCGAGGTTCAGCGACTCGTGGAAGGTGCCGGTGTTCGTCGCCCCGTCGCCGAAGAACGCGACCGCGACGCGCGGCTCGTCGCGCAGCTTGAACGCGAGGCCGGCACCGACGACCGCCGGCAGCCCGCCGCCGACGACGGCGTTCGCGCCGAGATTGCCGCGCTCGACGTCGTAGAGGTGCATCGAACCGCCGTAGCCGTGCGAGCAGCCTTCGAGCTTGCCGTACAGCTCCGCCATCACGGCGTTGGGATGCGTCCCGCGCGCAAGCGTGTGTCCATGCGCGCGATGCGTCGAGGAGAAGACGTCGCCGTCCTCCATCGCTGCGCAGACGCCGACCTCGGCCGCCTCCTGCCCAATCGCGACGTGGAGGAATCCGGGCAGCTCGCCGGCGCGGAAACGCTCTTCCACCTTTTCTTCGAACCGGCGGATCAGGAGCATCTCGCGAAGGAAGCCGCGCAGCCGTTCCTCGGAGAGCGCCCTCCGCTTCTCGACCTTCGCCACTTCGACTTGAGTGTACGTTTGCGCCGTGAAGCTCGGCGTAGCGTGGGACCGCATCAGCGACAGCCGGGCCGAGGCTTGGATCCAAGTGCGGCTCGAGGAGCCGGAAGGCACCGAGCGTGCGGCGCGTCTGCTGGCGCCGCTGCAGCCGGTCGTCGGCGGGCCGGGCGTGCTCACGTTCCGGGTCGTCGGGGCGACGGACACGGTCAAGAGGCTGCTCGAGCGGGTCGACGCCGAACGCATCCACGGCATGCTCGAGGTGCTCTCGTCGGATCCGATCCCCGAGCGCGCGGCTGCGCCGACCGCCCCGACTCTCCGCGGGCAGTGGGACGCGGCACTCGCGACGATCCCCGCCGACTGGAGCGACCTGCTCGCCGAGGTCGAGCTCGACTCGTCCGACTGGTTGGACCGCACCGCGCTCAACCTCGCGCCGATCAACCCGCGGCGCGACGGAACGCGCATCGCACTCCGCTTTCGCGCCGCGCGCCGCTTCGGCTACGGCGGCTCGCCGCAGATGGTCGCGCGCTGCTTCGAGCGCTGCGACGAGCACGGTATCCGCGGCACCGTTCGCATCCTCCGCGTGCTCTGCGACTCGCGGCCCGTGCAGACGCAGGGGCCGGTCTGGCAGATCGACGGGCAGATGGTTTGAACATCGCGACGTGGCTCACCGAGTGGGCGAGCGACCTGACGAGGCGCCAGGTCAATCGGCGCACGACCGAGCTCAAGCACAAGGTCGCGTCGTATGGCATCAGTGCGGGGCTCGGCGCCGCGGCTGCGTTGTTCGCGCTGCTCGGCGTGGGCTTCCTCGTCGTCGCGTGCGTCGCGGCGCTCGCGCTTGTCATGCCGACGTGGGCCGCGCTCCTCTGCATGGCCGGCGCGACGTTCGTCGTCGCCGGTGTGCTCGCGGCTTTCGCTAAGCGCGCAGTTCACCACCGAAGCGCTTCTTGAGCTCGGCGAGGATCGCGTCGCGCAGACGCACCGCGTCGTCCTCGGAGAGCGTTCGGTCGGGCGCCTGGTAGGCGAGCGCGAAGGCGACCGACTTCCGACCCGGTGCGACCTGCTCGCCGCGGTAGACGTCGAACACCCGGATCTCGCGCAGCTCAGAGCCGGCGGCCGCACGCGCGGCATCGACGAGATCGCCGACGGCCACCTCCTCCGGCACCGAGACGGCGATGTCCTGGCGGACGGCCGGATAGGTGACGAAGTCCTCGTAGGCGACCGGCTCGTGCGCCGCCGCGAAGAGATCGGCGAGGTCGAGCTCGCACGCGCCCCATTCGCCGTCGAGCAGACGCGGATGGAGCTCGCCGAGCACGCCGGCAGGCGTGCGCGCGGTCTTGCCGGGATGAAGCAGCGCGTGCTCCGCGCGCTCGAACACCGGCACGGCCTTCAGCGATGCGTAGAGCGCTTCGACGACGCCCTTGACGTGCAGGAAGCCGCCCTGCGCAACACCGGCGACGCGCAGCCGTTCATCGGGCATCTCGGCGCCGGCGAGATAGACGCGCGCGATCTCGAACAGCGCGATCCTCTCCGCACCCGCGTCGACGTTGCGGCGCGCGGTCTCGACGAGGCTCGGGATCAGGCTCGTGCGCAGGGCGGTGAGCTCGACCGAGATCGGCTCGGGCAGCGTCCAGGTCGTGTCGTCGGCGGCGACGAGGCTCGGCGTGTACGTCTCGGCGAAGCCGAGGCCGACGAGCGCGTCCTCGACGCGGCGCCGCAGCTGCTGGTCGCGCGTGAGCACGCCGAACATCTCGCGGCGCGCGGGGAGCGTGAACGGGACGTCCTCGAGTCGGAAGCGCGCGATCTCCTCGACGACGTCGACCTCGCGCGTGACGTCGCGCACTCGCCACGTCGGCACGACGACGTTGCTCTTCGCCCGCTCGAAGCCGAGGCGCTCGAGCAACGCGTACTGCTCCTTCGGCGGCGTCGCGATGCCGATCAGCGCGTCGGCGCGCTCCGGCCGGTAGGAGACGACCGGGCGCTCGGGCAGCTTGTCGTGCGCGTCGGTGTCGGCCGTCCACTCGCCGCCCGCGAGCTCGAGGAGCAGGTTCGTCGCGAGGTCGGCTGCGGCAAGCGCGGCGTGCGGGTCGACGCCCTTCTCCCAGCGATTCGACGCCTCGCTCCGCAGGCGGTGGCGCTCGGAGCTGCGGTAGATCGTGAACGGATCGAAGTTCGCCGCCTCGAGGAGCACGGTCGTCGTCGCCTCGCCGATCTCCGTCTCCTCGCCGCCCATGATCCCGGCGAGCGCGACACCGCGGTCGGCGTCGGCGATCAGGAGATCCTCGGTCGAGAGCTCGCGGTCGACACCGTCGAGCGTGCGCAGCTTCTCGCCTGTCGCCGCGCGGCGGACGACGATGCGGTTGCCGTGCAGCGTCGTCGAGTCGAACGCGTGCAGCGGGCTGCCGAGCGCGAGCATGACGTAGTTCGTGACGTCGACGACGTTCGAGATCGGCCGCATCCCCGCGGCGTGGAGGCGCGCGCGCAGCCAGACCGGCGACGGTTCGATCGTGATGCCTTCGAACAGGCGGCCGATGTAGCGCGGGCAGCCCTGGTAGTCCTCGATGTCGATTCGGACGTGTCCGTCTGGCCTCGCGAACCTCGTCCCGGACGACGTACCGTTAAGAAATTGTTCGAGCGGAAGATCGTAAAGAGCGGCGATCTCTCGCGCGATCCCGTAGATCGACTGCAAATCGGCACGATTGCCGGTCGCCTCGACGAGCAGCACGGAGTCGACGAGCGGCAGCACGTCGGCGAGCCGGGTGCCGGGCGCCGTGTCGGGGAGCACCATGATCCCGGAGTGGTCGGAGCCGAGGCCGACCTCGTCCTCGGCGAGGATCATCCCATCGGAGACCTCGTCGCGGACCTTGCGGCGCTCGAGCGTGAGGCCGTTCGGCAGGACGGCGCCGGGCAGCGCGACGCCGACCGTCGCGCCGACGCCGAAGTTCCACGCGCCGCAGACGATCGAGCGCGGCTCGCCCTCGCCGACGTCGACCTTCGTCAGCTGGAGGCGGTCGGCGTTCGGATGCTTGACCGCCTCGACGACGCGGCCGACGCGGAAGAGGCCGAGGTTGTCGCCCTCGTCGGCGACGCCGCGCGCCTCGATGCCCTCGACCTCGGCCGACGCGATCGACAAGCGCGTCGCGAGCTCGTCGAGCGGCATCTCGATCGGGACGTACTCGCGCAGCCAGGAGACGGGGACTCTCATCAGAACTGCCTCAACACGCGCAGGTCGCCTTCCCACAGCGCGCGGATGTCGGGGATGTCGTGGCGAAGCTGCGCCGCGCGCTCGAGTCCGCAGCCGAACGCGAAGCCGCCCCACTCCTCGGGGTCGAGGCCGACGTTCTCGAACACCTGCGGGTCGACCATGCCGGCGCCGCCCATCTCGATCCAGCCGCTCCACTTGCACGTGCGGCAACCGGCGCCGCCGCAGATCCCGCACGACACGTCGGGCTCGATCGACGGCTCCGTGAACGGGAAGAAGTGCGTGCGGAAGCGGACGCGGCGGTCGGGCCCGTAGAGCTGCCGCATCACGTGCAGCAGCGTCCCCTTGAGGTCGGCGAGCGTCAGCCCCTTGTCGACGGCGAGCCCCTCGAACTGGTGGAAGATCGGATAGCGCGTCGCCGTGATCGCGTCGCGGCGGTAGACGCGGCCGATCGACACCATGTAGATCGGCGGCGGCTTCTCCTCGAGGATGTGGATCTGCGACGGGCTCGTCTCCGTGCGCAGCACGCGCGTCTCGTCGAAGAAGAACGTGTCGCGCGGCGAGCGCGCGGAGTGCGTCGGCAGGAACGCGAGCTTGTCGAAGTTGTATTCGACCGTCTCGACCTCGCGGTCGTCGCGCACTTCGTAGCCGAGGCCGAGGAACGCGTCCTCGACCATGCGTCGCACCTGGGTGATCGGATGCAGGTGGCCGACCGGCAGCTCCTCGCCGGGCAGCGTGACGTCGATCACCTCCTCGCGCAGGCGGCGATCGAGCTCTTCGTCCGTGAGATGACGCTCCCGTTCCGCGACCGCCGCTTCGAGCCGGCCGCGGATCCCGTTCAGGAGCATCCCCGTCTCGCGGTCGCGCACCTCCCGCAGCGCGAGCGCGAGCTCGCTCTTGCGGCCGAGATAGCGGACGCGCACCTCCTCGAGGACGTCTGGGGTCGCCGCCGCCGCGATCGCCTGCGCGGCTTCCTGCTCGCGTTGCTCCCAGCTCGCCATCGTCGGGGCAACATACCGAGCATGTCCGCCTACGACCCGATCGCGCGGCTCTACGACCCGTGGTCGGTGAGCGTCGTCGAGGACGTCGAGTTCTACGTGGCGGAGGCCGTGCGCTCGGGCGGGCCGGTGCTCGAGCTCGGGGTTGGGACCGGGCGGATCGCCGTCCCGGTCGCCGCCGCCGGCGTGCGGGTCGTCGGCGTCGACTCGTCCGAGGGGATGCTCCAGGTGGCGCGCGAGCGGGCTGAGGCGGCGGGCGTCGAGCTCGACCTGCGCTTCGGCGACCTGCGCCGCCCGCCGGTCGAGGAGCGGTTCGCGCTCGTGATCATCCCGTTCCGCTCGCTGCTGCACATGCAGACCGACGAGGATCGCCGCGCGGCGCTGCGGGCGGTGCGCTCGCATCTCGTCGACGGCGGCCGCTTCGTGTTCGACGTCTTCACGCCCGATGCGCAGGACATCGCCGACACGCACGGCGTCTGGCTCGAGCGCGAGCCGGGCATCTTCGAGCGCGCCGACTGGGACGAGGCGAAGCGCACGCTGACGCTGCGCGTGAGCGGCGACGGCGCGGAGGCCGAGCTCTCACTCGCCTGGCTGCCGATCGAGGAGTGGCGGACGCTGCTCGCCGAGGAGGGCTTCGCCGTCGAGGGGGTGTACGGCTGGTTCGACCGCACGCCCTACGCCGGCCACGAGGACTCGATCTGGGTCTGCCGCGCCGTCTAGGTAGTTGACGGGGTCGAGCCCTTCGGACGCCACCAGAGAGCCAGGACGGGCACCACGGCTGCAGCGGCAGACGATCCGAACGCCGCGGCGAAGAGCGCGAAGTAGTCGCCGAAGCCGGCGAACGCCGGCTTCGAGGCGAAGGCGGACTGCCAGGCGCCGACGCCGGCGACGCCGAGCGCCACGAGAACGACCACGGCGGTCAGGACGGTTGCCCGGATCAGCTTCCAGTCGACTCCGACGAACGGCAGCAGCCGGCCGCGCCGGACCGTCCGAACCGGGGCGCTCGGCTCAACCCGAGTCGTCACATCGAGCGCCGAGACCCGCACCTCGAGCTTCTGGCGTAGGGCGTCGGCGGCCGGCGGGATCCGCGTGCCCTTCGCGTCGTCGAGGACGTCGGAGGCGTTCACGTCCTTCCTACCCGCCTCCGTCACTGCAGCTTGTGGTCTGTCGGCTGCGGGCAGCAGATCGAGCGCATGCGACAGCTCTTCTCTGGCTTGCATCACGTCTGCCCGACCATGATGGACGGCGTCGGCAACCGGGCCGACGAGAGAAGCGGCCTGCATCGTTTGGCGGCGGGCCGCCACCCACTCGTCCAGCCCCTGGATCGCCTCGGCTCCCATTCGCCGGTTCTCGTCGAGGAGGTGCTGCAGCTGACCTTCGGCCACGTACGTCTTCAGCAGCAGCGAAAGCCCGACGACCAGAAGAGCACCGGTGAACCCCGCGAGCAGCACGACGAACGGGAGGACGAAGAATGAATTGCGACGCGTGAGGCTCAGCGTCAACTTCGTGTCCGGCGTCGTGACGGTGCCGGTCAGCGTGTGACCGGCGTCGACATCGGTCACCTCGAGGCACCAGGGCGTCGTGCCGACGCCCGTCGAGTGGACGGGCTTCCCCGCACACGAGCCCTGCGTTTCCGGCGTGACCGTGGCCGCATGCAGGCCGGTCGTGTCGACGATCGTCCACGGCTCGGTCGGCGGCGGCCCGTTAGCGACCACCGAGAGAAGGATCGGATGGCCCGTGCCGCCGCTGTCGCCGACGACGCCGATCGCCACTGTCGCAGCCAGCGGAGTCGGATTGCTCTGGCCGAGCCCCTGCGAGACGAGCGCCGGGATCCCGGCGAGCGCAATGATCGCCGCCGGTACCGCCATGACCCGAGGCAACAGCGGCATGGGGAGAGACTACAACGCCTTGATCCGCGCTCCTAATCCGGCTCGACCGGGTCGCCGACGCGAACGCGCCCCGGCTCGACGACGTCGAAGTAGACGCCGAAGTCGATGTCCTTCCCGCCCTCGCGCAGGCCGCGATAGTCCTTGATGCCGCGGAGCGTGTCGAGCGTCGGGATGCCGGTCGCCGGATCCTGCGTCGTCACCGCGCAGCGCGGCACCGGCCCCCGCATCCGCACGACCGCCTCGCCGATGCGCACGCGCTCCCACGTGTCCTCCTCGTGCGGCCGCGCGCCGTCGACCTCGAACAGCATCCGGAAGCGGCGCGGATCGACGTGCGCGCCGAGCTCCTCGCCGAGCCGCTCGCACGACCCGCGCGAGACGAGCGTTCCCACCCACACATCGGTGCCGGTGCCGGGCTCGTCCGTGCGCACGAGCTGGACGCGCTCGCCGGCGTAGTCGGAGATCGCCTCCGCGAACGGGCCGGCGACGATGCGGCCCGACACACGCCGTCCCCAGAAGTTCGTCGTCACCGCCTCGCCGAGCTCGACGTCGCCCGCCACCTCGCTCCCGTCGGGGAACCGCAGCGACAGCCGCCCGTTCTCGACCGCCGGCGCGATGCGAACGATCGGCCCGTGATCCTTGCCGTTGTAGAGGAGCCAGCCCGAGATCAGGTAGAAGCGGCGATTCGCCTCGACGCCGCGCTCGGTCAGCTCGACCTCGTTCGGATGCTGCAGCCCGAGCCCCTTCACCGGCGTCACGTTGATGCGCGCGACGTTCACGTCAGGGATTCTGACGGCGCCACTCGTACAGGGCGATCGCGCCCGCGGCGGCGACGTTCAGCGACTCGGCGCCCGCGAGCGCGATCGTCGCCTCGACGTCGCGCGGCACGCCGGCGGGGAGGCCCTCACGCTCGGCGCCGAGCAGGAAGACGACATCGCCGGCAAGGTCGAGCTCGCCGAGCGGCCGCCCGCCGTGCGCCTCGAGTGCAACCCGCGTGCCCGAACCTGCCTCGACGAGAGGCACCCGCCAGATCGAGCCGGCGGAGGCCCGCAGCGCCTTCGGCGAGGTCGGGTCGGCGCAGTCCGGCCCCAGGGCAACGGCCGCGCCGAACGCGTCCGCGGTACGCAGGAGCGTGCCGAGATTGCCCGGATCGGCCACGCCCCAGAGGGCCAACGTGACCGGCCGACTGTCCGCCGCGGGCAGGTCGGCCCGCCGGTAGACGCCGATCACGCGCGGCGGATGCGCCGCCGTCGACACCTCGGCGAGCAGCTCGGGCGCGACGTCCTCGCCGGCGACGAGGAGCTCGACCGGCTCCGCGGTCGCCGCCTCGACCGCGTCCTCGCCCTCGACGAAGAACAGGCCGAGCTTGTCGCGCCAGCGGCGCTCGTGCAGCCTGCGGACGGTACGGGCGATGCAACTGTCGGACGGGCATCTCCGGTCGAGCCGCCCGCACTCGCCGTCCGCTAACAAGCAGCGCGCCATGTGCTGCGACGCTACCTGGCGTGTCTGGGGTACAACGTCGAGAAGGAGCGTCGATGGCGACAGCATCTGTTCCAACCGTGGAATTGACCAACGGCGTCGAAATGCCCGTCTTGGGCTTCGGTGTCTTTCAGATCCCTCCCGAGCAGACCGAACAGGCGGTCATCGACGCCATCAATACCGGATACCGATCGCTCGATACTGCCCGCTCGTACCTCAACGAGGAGGCGGTCGGCAACGCAATCAAGACCAGCGGCGTTCCGCGCGGCGAGTTGTTCATCACGACCAAGCTGTGGATCGAAGACCAGGGCGAGGAGAAGGCGAAGCGCGCGTTCGAGACCTCTCTTCGACGGCTCGGCCTCGACTACGTCGACCTGTACCTCATCCACCAGCCGTTTGGCGACTACTACGGCTCCTGGCGCGCGATGGAGGAATTGAACCGCCAGGGACTCGCACGGGCGATCGGCGTCTCGAACTTCTACCCTGATCGACTCGTTGATCTCATCGACCACAACGACATCACGCCGATGGTCGACCAGATCGAGTGCCATCCGTTCTTCCAGCGCAGCGCCGAGCAGCAGTTGATGAGCGATCGCGGTGTGCAGATCGAGTCATGGGGGCCGTTCGCCGAAGGCCGGAACGACCTCTTCACGGACCCGACGCTGACTGAGATCGGCTCCTCCCACGGCAAGTCGGTCGCGCAGGTCGTCTTGCGCTGGTTGATTCAACGCGGCGTAGTCGTCGCCCAGAAGTCAGTGCGGCCGGAGCGGATGCAAGAGAACATTGACGTGTTCGACTTCGAGCTCACCGACGACGAGATGACCCGCATCGCCGCGATGGACCGCGGCGAAAGCCTCTTCTTCGACCATCGCAACCCCGCCATGGTCAGCTGGCTGAACGAGCGCAGCCTCGGCTGAGATCACTGCGCTGGGCTGCGCCAGCGCCGCTCGTGCAGCTTGCGCACGAGCTTCAGCTTCTCGTTGTCGCGCGAGGTGATCATCCGTGGAAATCGACGTTCTCGGCGAGAACGCGGCCGTCGAGCTCGAGGCGCATGCCGTCGTAGTCGAGATCGCCGCGCGGCCCTTCGAGCGAGAGCCAGGTCACGCCGCGAAGCTTCGCAGCGAGCTCGGCGTAGCGCTCGTCGTCGAGGTACATCGTCGTCACGCACGTCATCACGACCGTCTCCTCGCCGACGAGCTCCGAGACGAGGTCGACGTAGTCGCCCTCGATCAGCTCGGGCGGATCCTCGCGCACGATCTCGATCGCACGCCGCAGCCGCTCGATCCGCTCGGGCTGGCCCGGCCAGATGAACGCCTCGAGCAGGCGCGCGCCCCGGTCGGTCGTGACGTCGATCGGATGGGTGTCGATCCCGCGGCGGCGGACGATCTCGAACGGCGCGTCGTAGTAGCGGTCGAGATAGAGCAGCAGGCCTGCGGACGTGCCGAGCTCGAGCAGGTCGATGCGCTCGCGACCGACCGCCGCCAGCCCGCGCACGAGCGCCCGCGCGCGGCCGACCTCGTTCGTCTGCACCGGCTGCTCCGCGGCGAAGCGCGTGAGGAACTCGGCCTGCGTGTCGAGCAGCGCGTCGACGTCGTCCCACGACGCCTCGCCGCCGAGCACGAGGTAGTTCATCCCGCCGAGGAGCCGCAGCGGCAGGTCCCAGCGCAGGTCCGGGACGATCGCGGCAACGCGCTCGTCGTCGGCGAAGCGCCGGGCGAGCGATGCGTAGAGCGGCGAGCGCGTCTCCCAGTACTTCGCCTGGCGAAGAAAGACGTCCTGCTGCCGCGTCGCGCCGCTCAGCTCGACGGGAGCGAGGCCTTCGCCTGCTCGGCGAGCTTCGCGAACGCGGCGGGATCGCTGATCGTGAGATCGGCGAGCACCTTCCGGTCGAGCTCGACGCCCGCGGCCTTCAGCCCCGAGATGAACTGGTTGTACGAGAGGCCGTTCATGCGCGCACCGGCGTTGATGCGGATGATCCAGAGCCGGCGGAAGTTGCGCTTCTTGACCTTGCGGTCGCGGTAGGCGTACGCGAGCGAGCGCTCGACCTGCTCCTTCGCGTACTTGTAGTTGGTGCTCTTGAGACCCCAGTAGCCCTTGGCCTCCTCGAGCACCTTGCGGCGCTTCTTCTGTGCGCTGACCGCGCGCTTGACGCGAGGCATCGCCTACCCCCTCCCCAACAGCTTCTTGATCGTCTTGCCGTTGGCGGAGTCGACGGGCAGGTCCTTACTGAACGCCCGCTTCCGTTTCGGAGACTTGTGCTCGAGATTGTGACTCTGCCCGGCGTTTCGGCGCAGGAGCTTTCCCGTCCCCGTGACCTTGAACTTCTTCTTCGCTCCCGAGTTTGTCTTCTGCTTCGGCATCTTTCTTCACCCCTGCGTTCTTCGTCGGACCCATCACCATCGTCATGTTCCGGCCTTCGAGGAGCGGCTGCGACTCGATCGTCCCGATCTCGTGCACGTCCTCGGCGAGCCGCATCAGCAAGTCGCGCCCACGATCCGGATGCTCGCGCTCGCGGCCCCGGAACATGATCGTGACCTTGACCTTCGCCCGCTGGTTCAGGAAACGGACGACGTGTCCCTTCTTCGTCTCGTAGTCGTGGATTCCGATCTTCGGCCTGAGCTTGATCTCCTTGACCTGGATCTGCGTCTGGTTCTTGCGCGCCGCCTTCGCCTTCTGCTCTTGCTCGTAGCGGAACTTCCCGTAGTCCATGACCTTCGCCACCGGGGGATCCGCCTGCGCTGCCACCTCGACGAGATCCAGACCCTTGCCGTATGCGTACTCGCGCGCCTCGTCCGCCGTCTTGATCCCGAGATCCGTGGCCCCGTCGATCAGGCGGACGCGGGGCACGCGAATCGCATCGTTGATCCGCGTCTGGGGCTCGGGGCGACGCGGCGGCTCGAACGGGCCTCGCCGCGGCCTCAAATGTGTGTCACCAAGCTCGTGTGATCCTCCTTGGAAAATGAAAAAACCGCTGACAGGCAGCGGCGCGTCATTTCCACCAACCTCTTCGGTTGAACCCCCGCGGCCTCTCGGCTGGAGGTGAGGAGACGATCACGCCCCTGCTTGCCAGGGACTCAGCGTAGCAAGCTTTGCCAGGAAATCCACCAGCGAAAGGGTGGATTGGCCACCGCCCCGCTCGCGGATCGCGAGGGACTCGTCCGATTCCTTGTCGCCGTAGACGACCGTGAACGGCACCTTCTCGAGCTCGGCGTTGCGGATCTTCTTGCTCACCGTCTCGTCGGACTCGTCCACCTCGACCCGGTACGGGAGCCGCGCCGCGAGCGCGCGGGCCGCCTCGCGGTGCGATTCGCCGACCGGCACGATCCGCACCTGCACCGGCGAGATCCAGAACGGGAACGCGCCGGCGTAGTGCTCGGTGAGGATGCCGATGAAGCGCTCGAACGAGCCGAAGAGCGCGCGGTGGATCACGTACGGCGTGTGCTCCTCGTTGTCTGCGCCCATGTAGCGGCAGCCGATCCGGCCCGGCTGCTGCGAGTCGAGCTGGATCGTCCCCATCTGCCACGAGCGGCCGAGAGAGTCGGTCATGTGCAGGTCGATCTTCGGCCCGTAGAAGGCGCCGTCGCCCTCGTTCAGTCGGTAGGCGAGGCCGCGGCGATCGAGCGCCGCGCGCAGCGCCGCCTCGGTGAAGTCCCACTCCTCGTCGGTGCCGAGCTTGTTGTCGGGCCTGGTCGAGAGCTCGAAGGCCGCGTCGAGGTCGAAGAGGTCGTAGAGGTACTTCGCGTAGTCGATGCAGCCGAAGATCTCGTCCTCGATCTGCTCGCGCGTGCAGAAGATGTGCGCGTCGTCCTGGGTGACGATGCGAACGCGCGTCAGCCCGTGCAGCGCGCCGGCGAGCTCGTTGCGATGGAGCGGCGCCGCCTCCGCATAGCGAAGCGGCAGCTCCCGGTACGAGCGCAGCCCAGACGCGAACAGCATCATGTGTCCCGGGCAGTTCATCGGCTTGATCGAATAGACGTGGTCCTCCTGCGGGATCAGGAACATGTGCTCGCGGAACTTCTCCCAGTGGCCTGACTTCACCCACAGCGCCTTGTCGTAGATGAGCGGCGTGCGCACCTCGACATAGCCGCGCGCCTTGTTTTCGCGCCGGCGGACGTCCTCGAGCGTGTTGAAGATCACCATCCCCCTCGGGTGCCAGAACGGCGAGCCGGGCGAGATCTCGTCGAGGTGGAAGAGGTCGAGCTGCACGCCGAGCTTGCGGTGGTCGCGCTTGCGCGCCTCCTCGAGCCGCTCGAGGTGCGCATCGAGGTCTGCCTCCGTGTAGAACGCGGTGCCGTAGATGCGGGTGAGCTGCGTGTTGTGCTCGTCGCCGCGCCAGTACGCGCCGGCGAGGCCGGTGAGCTTGAACGCCTTGATCGGCTTCGAGTCCTGGAGGTGCGGGCCGCGGCAGAGGTCGGTGAACTCGCCCTGCGTGTACAGCGAGATGTCGCCCTCGGCGGTGTCGACGAGCTCGACCTTGTACGGCTCGCCCTCGGCGGCGAAGCGCTTGCGCGCCTCGTCCGCCGTCGTCTCCTCGCGGGTCCACGCGCGACCCTCGGCGAGCTCGCGCTGCACCTCCGCCTCGATCCGCGCGAGGTCGGCCTCGGCGATCGGCTCCGGGAACTCGAAGTCGTAGTAGAAGCCCTGCTCGATCGGCGGCCCGATCGCGACCTTCACGCCGGGATAGAGCCGGCGAACCGCCTCGGCGAGCAGGTGCGCCGAGGAGTGGCGAAGGACGTAGAGCGCATCAGCGTCGTCCTTGTCCCTCGTCGTCAGGATCTGGATCGGCGCCCCGTCGGCGAGCGGCAGCCGTATGTCCTGTACGTGGCCGTTCGTGCGGACGAGCACCGCCTGCTCGGCGAGCTTCGGCCCGATCGCGCGGGCGGCGTCGAGGCCGGTGGCCCCGTCCGGCAGCTCGAGGGGCTTTCCGTCTGGCAGGACGACCTTCACGAGCCAAGGATACGCGCCGAAATTTCCCGAACCAGACGAACGTCGTCCCGGACGAGGTTCGGTTGAGGTTTCGAACGTCTTGACATCATCCGATATATCGGTAACCTATCGCGCTATGCACAGACACGATCGCTTCTTCCAGTACGAAATCGGGCCCGGCGGGCCCGGCCCGGGCGGCGGCTTCGGCCCCCGCTTCCTCTTCCGCGGCCCGGGCGGGCCCGGCGGCCACCGCCGGCGCATGCGCCGCGGCGACGTCCGCGCGGCGATCCTGCTCCTCGTCGAGGAGGAGCCGCGCAACGGCTACCAGGTGATGCAGGAGCTCGAGCAGCGCTCGGACGGCGCGTGGCGCCCGAGCCCCGGCTCGGTCTACCCCGCGCTCCAGCTCCTCGTCGACGAGGGCCTGATCACCGGCGCCACGCACGAGGGCGGCACCGTCTACTCGCTCACCGACGCCGGACGCCAGCACCTCGAGGAGAACCGCGAGCGCTTCGGCGAGCCGTGGGCCCAGGCGGGCGCCGACCTGCCCGAGGGCGTGCGCGAGGTCGGCCGCGGGCTCCGCGACGTCGCGATGGCGGCGCGCCAGGTGATGCACGCGGGCAATCCCGAGCAATCGAAGGCTGCCGCCGAGGTGCTCGCGGACGCACGCAAGAAGCTGTACGGCATCCTCGCGGGGGACTGACCCGCAACCGGTAAGGATGGGAGGCGTGGGCCTGCGCCGGCGCCTCCCTCCTGCCCTGCGCGAGCGCGACTTCGCGCTCTACTGGGTCTCCGTCATCGCCAGCGCGTTCGGCGGCCAGATGGTCGTCGTCGCCGTCGGCTGGCAGGTGTACGCGATTCACCGCTCCGCGCTCGACCTCGGGCTGATCGGGCTGATGGAGTTCGTCCCGCTGCTCCTGCTGGCGCTGCCGGCGGGCCAGCTCGCCGACCGCGTGCAGCGGAAGCTCGTGCTCGCCGCCTCGCTCGTCGTCGAGCTCGCCGTCGTGCTGCTCCTCCTCGTCGTCAGCCTCGAAGGCGCGCACCAGCTCTGGCCGTTCCTCGCGCTCGCCGCGGGCGCCGGCGCCGCGCAGGCGGCGGGCGCGCCGGCCGGCCGCGCGCTGCCGCCGACGCTCGTGCCGCTCGAGCTCGTCCCGAGCGCGGTGACGCTGCGCTCGCTCGCCTTCCAGGGGTCGATCATCGCCGGGCCCGCGGTCGGCGGCCTGCTCTTCACCTTCGCCGCGGAGACGGTCTACGGGACGGCGGCGGCGCTGATCGCGGTCGGCTTCCTCTGCCTCCTCGCAGTGCACGAGCCGCCGCATCCGCCGAACGACGAGCCGATCAATCTCGACACCGTCCTCGCGGGCATCCGCTTCATCCGCGAGACGAGGGTGATCCTCGGCGCGATCTCGCTCGACCTCTTCGCCGTGCTCTTCGGCGGCGCGGCCGCGCTGCTGCCGCTCTACGCGCGCTCGATTCTGCACACCGGGCCGATCGGGCTCGGAATCTTGCGCACCGCGCCCGCGGTCGGCGCGTTCACGGCCGGGATCCTGCTCGCCCGCCGGCCGCTCCGGGGCCGCGTCGGGCAGACGCTGCTCGTCGTCGTCGGCCTCTTCGGCGTGGCGACGATCGTCTTCGGCGTCTCGCGCTCGATCGTCCTCTCGTGCGTGGCACTCGCGGTCGCCGGCTTCGTCGACATGTACAGCATGAACATCCGCTCGACGACGGTCGCGCTCGCGACGCCGAACGAGGTGCGCGGCCGCGTGCTCGCGGTCGAGTGGGTGTTCATCAGCGCCTCGAACGAGCTCGGCGCGTTCGAGTCGGGCGTCGCCGCGGCGCTGCTCGGCGCCGTCACCTCGGTCGTCGCCGGCGGCGCGATCACGATCGGCGTCGCGGGCGTCTGGCAGTTCATCTTCCCGTCGCTCGCCGGCGTGGACCGCTTTGAAGATCTTGCGGCGGGTAGCCTTGGGCCCGATGCCGACCGTGCGCATTCCGCCGGTGCTCCGGCCTGAGGCCGGCAACAACCGCCACGTCGAGGCGAGCGGGGCGACCGTGCGCGAGGTGCTCGAGAGCCTCGTCTCCGAGTACCCGGCGCTGCGGAACCGGATCTTCGAGGACGGCGACCTGCCGCAGTTCCTGAACGTCTTCATCGACGGCACCGACGTCCGCCTGCACGAGGGTCTCGAGACGCCGGTCGGCGCCGACGCGACCGTCGTCCTGCTGCCCGCCGTCGCCGGCGGTTAGCTCCCGAAGCCCTCGCGGCGGCAGGCCGCGGCGATCTGCGGGTCGTTCGCGTTCTCGCGGCAGAAGCCGACCGCCGCCGTCCCGCAGCGCTCGATCGTCGCGCCGCCCATCGTCGAGGCGACCACGACGGAGACGCAGGGGCCGTCGACGCCGCCGCCGTGGCGCGAGCGGAGGTAGTCGCCGGTGCCGAGCGCGACGGCCACGGCGGCGACCGCGAGCACTGCAATTTGTGTCCGACGGGCCAACGCTGTAGAGTCGCACTCGCGACCGGCCGCCGTCGGCGGGTCGCAGGGCGACGAGGCCACAGGACTCACTTCGAGTCTTGGGGGCCTCTTTCTTTTCGGCGTGTGAAAGGTCGGCCCCGGGCCCGACTGATCTGTTCCGTCGAAAGGAGACCGCTTGTCACTGCTCGCCTCGACACCACTTCCGTATCCCAGTTGGCTCAACCCGGGCGACAACGCCTGGCAGGTCACGGCCGCGACGCTCGTCGGCCTGATGAGCGTTCCTGGTCTCGTCGTCCTCTACGGCGGCGTGATGCAGAAGCGCTGGTCCGTGAACGCGATGATGCTCGCGTTCACCGGCTTTGCCGCGGTGCTGATCGTCTGGGTGCTCTACGCCTTCAACATGGGCTTCGGCAACCCGTTCCACGGGCTCTCGAGCCACGGGTTCTTCGGCAACTTCATCGGGCAGCCCGGCCCCGTCCTCGATCACGCGAAGGAGCAGGGCCAGGCGACGATCCCACTCGTCGGCGGGCCGCCCTGGCACTTCCCGCAATCCTCGCTCGTCTACTTCCAGTTCGTCTTCGCGGCGATCACGCCGCTCTTGCTGCTCGGCTCGGTGCTCGGCCGGATCAACTTCAAGGCGTGGCTGCTCTTCGTCCCGCTCTGGATCTCCGGCGTCTACGTCGTCAACGCGTTCCTGATCTGGGGCGGCGGCTGGTGGGCCCACAAGGGCGCACTGGACTTCTCGGGCGGCTACGTGATCCATCTCACCGCGGGCGTCGGCGGCTTCGTCGCCGCCTGGGTGATCGGACCGCGACTCGCGCGAGACCGCGAGATCGACGCACCGAACAACCTGCTGATGGTCGCGACCGGGGCCGGGCTCCTGTGGCTCGGCTGGAACGGCTTCAACGGCGGCGATCCCTATTACGCAGGCGCCGACATGGCGGCGGCCGTGCTCAACACGAACCTCTGCACGGCGGTCGCGTTCCTCGTCTGGGTCGCATGGGACTACTTCACCGGCCGCAAGCCGTCACTGCTCGGCAGCGTCAACGGGATGATCGTCGGCCTCGTCGCGATCACGCCCGCCGCGGGCTTCGTCAACGGCTACGGCGCGATCCTGATCGGCGTGATCTCGTCGACCATCGTCTACTTCGCCTACAACTACCTCAGCCACGTGCGGCCCTTCCGTCATGTCGACGACACGCTCGGCGTCGTCTACACGCACGGGTTCGCCGGCCTCGCGGGCGGTCTCCTCGTCGGGCTCTTCGCCGACTCGAACATGGCCGTCTACATCAACAAGAACGGCTCGCCGTGGTTCTCGGGCACGGGCGGCCTGCATCTGTTGAAGGTGCAGGCGTACACCGCGCTCTGGGTGATCGTCTTCACGGCGATAGCGACGTGGCTGATCCTCAAGTTCGTCGGCCTGATCGTCCCGCTGCGGATGACGGACGCCGACATGGAGGAGGGCGACATCGCGGTTCACGGGCACGAGGTCTACCCGTCCGACATCCCGTCGCTCGGTGCGCACGGCGCGTGACATGAAGATCATCGTCTCCTACGACGGAACGGAGAACGACCAGGATGCACTCGCGCTCGGCAAGATTCTTGCCGGCGCGGGTGCGTCCCTCGTCCTCGCCTACGTGCGCCACGCACGCGAGGCGGGCGAGGCGGAGCGGCTCGCCGAGAACGAGGCACAGGCGCTCCTCGACGGCGGCGCGGCGTGGCTCGGCGAGGCCGACGTGCCGCGCTTCGTCGTCCTCAGCGGGTCGACGCCGCTCGGCCTGCGAGAGCTCGCCGCGTCGGAGGACGCCGACGTGATCGTGTTCGGCTCCGCGTACCGAACGACGCCGGGCTACGTGTACCCGCAGGCCTCGGCAGAGCGCCTGCTCGACGGCGGCCGGACGTCGATCGCACTCGCACCGGCGGGTTACCGCGACAAGGCGGGCCCGATCAAGACGGTCGCGTCGATCGCCGAGGAGGGCGACGCGAGCGCGATCGACACGGCGGAGTCGATCGCCTCGCGTTTCGGAGCGGAGCTCCACGACAAGCCGAACGGGGGGGTCGACCTGCTCGTCGTCGGCTCCGCTCCGCAGACGGCAACCGGTCAGGTTCGCGTCAGCGCCGCTGCCGCGTACATGATCGAGCTGATCCGCTGCCCGGTGCTCGTGCTCCCGAGAGGGGTGGCGCTCTCGTTCGGCCGATGAGCAGATTCCTGCTCCTGCACGGACTGGAGGGTTCGGGCGAGGGTCACTGGCAGCGCTGGCTCGCGGCGCGGCTGCGTGCAGACGGGCACGACGTGTCCTTCCCGGACCTCCCCGACGCGGAAATGCCACGGGTCGGCCCCTGGCTCGAGACGCTCGACCGCGAGCTCGAGCCGGGGACGACCGTGCTCTGCCACTCGCTCGGCTGCCTGCTCTGGCTCCACCACGCCGCGCGGCTCCCGGCCGTGCAGGCCGGACGCGTGCTCCTCGTCGCGCCGGTCCAGCCGGACGACGACCAGCCCGAGAGCGAGGGCTTCCGCCCGACGCCGCTCTCGCGCGAAGGCGTCGCGGCGGCGGCGCGCGAGACGCAGCTCGTCTGCTCGACGGACGACCCGTGGTGCGATCCCGACACGTCGCGTCGAATCGCTCAGGCGATCGGCGCGCCGATCCACTGGCTCAAGCGCGCGGGCCACGTCAACGCCGCGGCCGGGTACGGCCCCTGGCCGTGGGTCGAGGAGTGGGCGCTCGCCGGGTCTACGCCGTGACGAGGTAGGCGTCGTCGGCGCCCTCGCGCAGCCGCTCGATCACCTCGGGCGGCGCTGGCGTGTCGATCGTGAGCGCCATCAGCGCCTTGCCGCCCTCGTTGTTGCGCGACACCGCCATCTGCGCGATGTTGACGCCGCCCTCGCCGAGCAGCGTGCCGACGCGGCCGATCACGCCGGGCACGTCGTCGTAGCGCAGGAAGATCATCCGCGGCGCGAGCTCGATCTCGAGCTCGAAGCCGAACGCCGACACGAGCCACTGCCGGTTGTCGCGGCCGATCGTCGTGCCGGCGACGCGCACCTCGCCGGCCGTGACCGCGATCAGGTTCGTGAAGTCGCGCGACGAGCGCCGCCGCTCCTCGACGACGTCGATCCCGCGCTCGGCGGCGATCGTCGGCGCGTTCACGTAGTTGACGTCGCGGTCGACGCGGCCGCGGAACGCGCCGTTCAGCGCCGCGACCGTGAGCAGGCGCGTGTCGTGGTCGGCGAGCTCGCCGTAGTACTCGAGCACGATCTTCCCCGGCTCGCCGCGCGAGAGCTCGAGCGCGAGGCGGCCGAGCGACGCAGCGAGCGGCACGAACGGCCCGAGCACCTCGAGATCCTCGGCGCCGACCGACGGGATGTTGACCGCGTTCGTCACGAGCCCGCCCTCGAGCGCCGCGACGACCTGCTCGGCGACGATCACGCCGGCGCGGTCCTGCGCCTCGTCGGTCGAGGCGGCGAGGTGCGGCGTCACGATCAGGTTCGGCGCGCGCAGCAGCGGCCCGTCGTAGGGCTCCTGCGGGAAGACGTCGAGCGCCGCGCCCGCGACCTTGCCCGACGCGAGCGCGGCGACGAGCGCGCCCTCGTCGACGAGCTCGCCCCGCGCCGCGTTGACGATGCGCACGCCGTCTTTCATCTTCGCGATCGCGGCCGCGTCGATCGCGCCGCGCGTCTCGTCGTTCAGCGGCAGGTGGAGCGTCAGGAAGTCGGCGCGCGCGAGCACGCCGTCGAACGTGTCGCTCTCGACCCCGAGCTCGCGGAAGCGCTCGGCGGCGACGAACGGGTCGTAGGCGACGACGCGCATCTGGAGGCCGACGCCGCGGCGCGCGACCTGCTGGCCGATGCGGCCGAAGCCGAGGATGCCGAGCGTCTTCTCGGCAAGCTCGACCCCGCCCCACTTCGAGCGCTCCCAGCGGCCGTCGACGAGCGCCGCGTGCGCCTGCGGGATGTTGCGCGCGAGCGCGACGAGCAGGCCGACGGTGTGCTCGGCAGCCGAGACGACGTTCGACTCGGGCGCGTTCGCGACGACGATCCCCTGCCGCGTCGCCGCGTCGACGTCGACGTTGTCGACGCCCACGCCGGCCCGCCCGATCACCTTCAGCTTCGTGCCCTTCGCGATCAGGTCGGCGGTCAGCTTCGTCGCTGAGCGGATCACGATCGCGTCGTAGCTCCCGATGATCGAGGCGAGGTCGGAGTCGCGGTCCTCGTCGACCTCGAACCGGCTCCGCAGCAGCTCGACGCCGGCCGGGGCGATCTCCTCGCGGACGAGAATTCTCATCGCAGCCACCCTACAAACGGCTCTATTACTGCATTTTGGATAGCGTCGTTCCTTCAGTTCGGATAGCGGCTGACGCCGCTTGCTTGCTCAAAACTTTCCTTTTTGTAGTATAAGGCCGTGCCCGCCCTTGCGGAAAAGCCGCAGCCCGACTGGGAGCTCGTCTACAAGCGAAACCCGGTCGAGCGGATCAAGCGCGACAAGGCGCCGCTCGGGATCCGCGACGAGCTGCCCGCGCTGATCGCGGCCGGCTACGAGCACGTCGCCGAGGAGGACATCGTCCGCCTCCAGTGGTGGGGGCTCTACCACGACAAGCCGAAGGTCGGCACGTTCATGCTGCGCGTGAAGGTGCCCGCCGGGCAGATCTCGCCCGCGCACCTGCGCGCGGTCGGCGAGGTCTCGAACCTCTACGGCAACGGCGACGGCGAGCTCTCGACCCGCCAGAACATCCAGCTCCACTGGCTCGAGCTCGCGAAGCTGCCCGAGGTCTTCGCGCACCTCGAGGCCGCGGGCGTGACGACCGCCGGCGGCTGCGGCGACACCGTGCGCAACATCACCGGCTGCCCGGTGCAGGGAATCGCCGCCGACGAGCTCTTCGACGCGTCGCCGATCGTCACCGCCGCCGCCGACCTCTTCTACGGCAACCCCGACTGGGCGAACCTGCCGCGCAAGCACAAGTACTCGATCTCGGCCTGCGCCGACCGCTGCAACGCGCCCGAGATCAACTGCATCTCGCTCGTCGGCGTCGTGCGCGACGACGGGCGCGAGGGCTTCGGCGTGCTCGTCGGCGGCGGGCTCGCGTCGGTGCCGCGGATCGCACGCGACATGGGCGTCTTCATCCCGAAGGAGGACGCGAACGAGATTCTCGGCGCGATCACGTCGGTGTGGTCGGAGGACCTCCGCTACCGCGTCTCGCGCGTGAAGGCGCGGCTCAAGTTCATGGTCGACGACATCGGCCCGGAAGGGATCCGCGAGCGCGTCGAGGCGAGGCTCGGCCGGACGCTCGAGGACTATCCCCTGCCGAAGGTCGACGTCGAGCCGTCGCATCACATCGGCGTGCACGCGCAGCGCCAGGACGGCCTCTCCTACATCGGCGTGCCCGTCCACCTCGGCCTCGTGAGCGGCGATCAGATGATCGCGATCGCCGATCTCGCCGAGCGCCACGGCGGCGACGTCCGCCTGACGCGCCAGCAGAACTTCATCGTCACCGGAGTGCCCTCCTCGACGGTGACTGACGTGGCGTCTGAGCTCGAGCGGATCGGGTTCCCGCTCGAGCTCAACCCCGTCCGCGGCAACTCGATCGCCTGCACGGGCGAGCCGCACTGCAACTTCTCGGTCGCCGAGACGAAGACGAGGCTCGGCAGCCTGATCGAGAAGCTCGAGGAGCGCTTCGGCACGCAGATCGCGGAGCTCCGGCTCCATCTCGACGGCTGCCCGCACGCGTGCGCGCAGCACTGGGTCGGCGATCTCGGCTTCCAGGGCACGACCTCGCGCGACGAGGGCGGCGTGCGGCGGCAGGCCTACGACATCTTCGTGCGCGGCTCGCTCGGGCCCGAGCCGGAGATCGGCAAGCCGCTCTTCCGCCGCGTCCCGACCGACGAGCTCGACGCGGCCGTGCACGGCCTCGTGGCCGGATGGATCGAGCGACGCGCAGAAGGCGAGAGCTTCGTCTCGTTCACGCGGCGCGCGACCGACGACGAGCTGGGCGAGCTGGCAGGGCTCGAGCCGGCGAAGAAGCGCGTACGCGAGGAGGCCGAGGAATGAGTACGTTCGAATTGATCGACGAGCTCGAAGCGGGCGAGCTTTCCGTCCAGTTCGAGGGCGAGGAGCCGCAGGACGTGATCGCCTGGGGGATCGAGCGCTTCTCGCCGGGGATCGCGATCTCGACGTCGTTCCAGATCGACACCGTCTGCATGATCGACATGGCGTGGGAGATCGACCCGAACGTGAAGGTCTTCAGCGTCGACACGGGCCGCCTCCCGCCGGAGACGCTCGAGCTCGCCGACCGCCTGCGCGACCGCTATCCGGGCCTCCAGCTCGAGCTGATCGAGCCGAATCCCGACGAGGTCGCGGCGATGGTCGGAAAGCACGGCGTCGATCTCTTCCAGACGTCGGTCGACCTGCGCTTCGTCTGCTGCAACCTGCGCAAGGTGCGCCCGCTCACCAAGCACCTGCACACGCTCGACGCGTGGATCACCGGCCTGCGCCGCGACCAGTGGGCAAGCCGCACGAACATCCGCAAGGTCGAGATCGACCACGACCACGGCGCGATCGTGAAGCTGAACCCGCTCGCCGAGTGGACGGAAGAAGAGGTGTGGGACTACGTGCGCGAGCGCGACGTCCCGTATCACTCGCTCTACGACAAGGGCTACAAGTCGATCGGCTGCGCGCCGTGCACGCGCGCGACCGCGCCCGACGAGCCGAGCCGCAACGGCCGCTGGTGGTGGGAGACGAACGCGCCGAAGGAGTGCGGCATCCACTGCTCGATCGAGAGCGGCGGGTACGAGCACGAGCTGCACGCGCTGCTCGGCGACGCAGCAGATGCCTAGGGTCGCCGGCGAGGCAGCGGAGGTCGCGCGCGCCGAGGCGCAGGCCGTCCTCGCGATGGTCGTCGACGAGGGCCGGCGCCTCCGGCTGGCCGACGTCGTCGCCGCGATCGACGAGGGCGAGGTCGACGGCACCGAGGCCGACGCGCTGGCGGAGCTCCTCGAGCTCGGGCTCGCTACCGGCAGGGTGCGGCAGGTCTACGGGCCGGAAGGCGAGGCGGCGGCGCTCGGCCTGTTCCGGCGGCTGCCGCTCGGGAAGGAGCTCTCGGAGTCGGCCCGCGAGCTGAACGAGGCGCTGGAGGCGCTCGCCGGCCGGACGATCGAGCGGATCTCCGTCTCCGTGGTCGGCCCTGGTGAGTACGGTTTGACCGTCTCGACGGAGGACTTCGAGATCGCGCTGCGACTCGGCAAGGCGGGCGCGCGCGTGGCGTCAATCGGAACGTAGGAGGGTAAGGAGAAAGTGACGTACATCATCGGCGAGGCATGCGTCGACATCAAAGACATCTCGTGCCAGAGCGTGTGTCCGGTCGACTGCATCCACGAGGTGGATCGGATGCTCGTGATCGACGCGGAGGAGTGCATCGACTGCGGTGCGTGTGAGCCCGAGTGCCCGGTCGACGCGATCCTGCCGGAGGACGCGGTGCCGGAGGACTGGGCGCCGTACGTGAAGATCAACTACGCGTTCCCGGACAAGGACCTGATCAACCAGATGGTCGACGAGGTCAAGCCGCCGACCGACGAGGCGGAGGCCGACGCCGCCGCGGCCGAGGCGGAGTGAGCAAGCAGTTCTACATGGCGTGCCTGGACGTCGAGGGGCGCCGGTGCGTCGTCGTCGGCGAGGGCGCGATGGCCGACGAGAAGGCCGCGGGCCTGCGCGCGTGTGGCGCGATCGTCGATCAAGTGAGGAAGTACCGCCGCCGTGTATTACGCGGCGCGCTGCTCGTGATCGCGGCGACGTCCGATCGTGCGTTGAACGAGCGCATCTTCCGCGACGCGGAGAAGCGGGCGATGCTGTGCAACGTCGCCGACGTGCCGGCTCTCTGCAACTTCATCCTGCCGGCGGTGCATCGCGAAGGCGCGATCACGGTGGCGGTGTCGACGGGCGGCGCGTCGCCGGCCTTGGCGAAGAAGCTGCGGGAGCGGATCGCGGAGCTGATCCGTCCCGAGCACGCGGAGCTCGCGGAGGAGCTGCGCTCGCTGCGCCCGTGGGCGAAGGAGCGCTTCCAGAGCTACGAAGAGCGCAGGGACTTCTTCGAGGAGATCGTGCGGGAGCGCTTGTCTTGACGGTTTGGTTGGTCGGCGCGGGCCCGGGCGATCCGGGGCTGATCACGGCGAAGGGGTTGGAGCTCGTGCGCTCGTGCGACGCGCTCGTCTACGACGTGCTCGTCGCGCCGGAGCTCGTCGCGGAGGCGCCGGAGGATGCGCTGCTGATCCCGCGCGCGAAGCTGAAGCAGAAGGCGATCAACAAGCTGCTCGTCGAGCTCGGCGAGCGCGGGCTCGAGGTCGTGCGATTGAAGGGCGGCGATCCGTTCGTCTTCGGCCGCGGCGGCGAGGAGGCGCTGGCTTTGTCTGAGGCCGGCGTACCGTGGGAGGTCGTGCCGGGCGTGTCGGCAATTTCGGCCGTGCCGGCGTCGGTCGGGATCCCGGTGACGCATCGCGGCGTGTCGGCGCAAGTGACTTTGGTGTCGGGCCACTCGGCGTCGGGCGAGGCGCTCGACTACGAGCACCTCGCGAAGACGCCTGGAACGCTGGTGGTGTTCATGGGACTGAACCACCTGCCCGAGATCGTTGCGGGGCTGCTGGCGGCGGGGATGGACCCCGAAACGCCGGCAGCGGTGGTTTCCAACGGGACGCGGTCAGATGGGCAGTCAGTAACTGGCACACTGGATGAGATCGGCACGTTGATAGATGGTCTCGTCTCGCCCGCCCTGCTCGTCGTGGGCGAGGTCGTCTCAATGGGCACTCGGACGCTTCAATTCGGGGAAGGCGTCCAAGCACCCGCCTGAAACTCCGTTGGCAGGCAACTGAGTCTCGCTCGCAGTTCTCGCCATCCGGGTAGGTAAGGCTACGGCGAGCCTGTAACCGGAACGCCGTTCACGCAATCCTTCGGATTCGCGGCGCACCACATGGCGGCGCTCGCGCCCGAGCCGGTCGCGCCCGTGGTCGACGTCGAGCTCGGGCCGCCGGCGCCCATCGTGCTGCCCGAGCTCCCGCTCGACGCGGACGACGTACTGCCGCTCGTCGCCCCCATCGAACTACCCGTCGCCTTCGTCACCGGAACGCCGGTGGGAGCGATCGCGTGCCACGTCCCGCCCACTCCCTGGCCGTTGAGCTCGCCGGCCTTCTTGTCACCCGAGTAGAGGTAGAGCGCGAGGCCGTCGTAGGTGACCTGAATCCGGCCGTTGGGTCGCTTGATCGTGCCGAGCATGGATGCCTTGACGCCCGACCCGGCAACCGGCTTCGCGCTTCCGGAGATCAGCAACGGCGGCCACTTCACCGCGCACGCACCGGTGCAGCCGACGGCGCCTTTCTTCTCGGTCGAGGCGTGGTAGAGCGTCCGGCCGTCGGCGCTGACCAAGACCTTGCCGAGCGCGCTCGTCCTCGTGCCGACCGTCACCGCGACCGCGCGCGTCGTCGCCCCCGCGATCCCGCTCCCTGCGGTCGCGAGCACCGCCGCCGCCACCAGGCCCCCGAGCGGTCGAAGCTGCATCGTCGCCCTCCTACGTACGTTTCTACTTCGCAACAGATTCTACCCCGAGTACCTCCAAACAGAGCTACGCTGTACGGCGACAAATGGTTTCACGGGTCCTTCGTCTGCTCGTGTCGACGGGACTCGCGGCCACGGTGCTGCTGATCGCACCGGCCGCCGAGGGGAGATCGACCGAGAATCTCTCGCTCTACGTGAGCTTCTTCGCGAACGGCACGATCGTCGTCGCGCTGCCGGACGGGAGCACGCTCGGATCGACGAGCGGACCGCCGCCGACGATCCCCGCCGGTTTCTACAACCTTCTCTTCTCGGGACCGGGCGGTTGCAGCGCGCTGCCGTACTTCCACCTGAACGGGCCGGGCCTCAACATCTCCACCGACATGTCGGAGGGCCTGCAGGTGCAGGCGGCGACCAGCGCGAACCTGCTGCCGAGCTCCACCTACACCTGGAGCGACGACGCGTTCCCGGGCGTCGTGCACACGTTCGACACCTCTGCCGTCCCCGAGGGTTCGCCGCCGACACCCGCGACGTCCTCCTCGTCGTCGTCGAGCTCGGGCGTGGGCGTCTCGTATCCGAGCATCGTCGGCTCCGACGTCGTCCCCTCCCGCGGAACGCTGAAGGCGACCGTCAGCACGGCGGGCAAGCTCGAGATCACGTTCAAGGGCAAGGCGCTCAGCATCCTGAAGCCGGGCAAGTACACGATCTCGGTCACCGACGAGAGCTCGAAGGGCGGTCTCATGCTCGAGCGGTCGGGTCACGCGACGGTCGTGATCACGAGCGCGTCGTTCACCGGCAAGCACTCCAAGGCGGTGAACCTGACGGCCGGGACGTGGCTCTTCGCGCACGGCAAGGCGAAGACCGGCTACTCGTTCATCGTCAACTGAGCCTGAAGCAAGGGCCCCTTTCGGGGCCCCCACTCCTACGGACTGCTGTTCTGCCGCGCTACACGACGCCGGCGGCCTTGAGCGTCGCCCGCACCGCGGCCGACGTCATCGGTGCCTGCCGGATGCGCACTCCGGTTGCATCGAAGAACGCGTTCGCGACGGCCGCCGCAATCGGTGCGGTCGGCGGCTCGCCCGAGCCGGTTGCGAGAGCTCCGTTCGCCGCAACCGAGCCGCTGTCGACGGCCGGGATGTCGGTCCGCTGGATCACCGAGAAGGTGATCGGCGGCGCATCCTTGAAGCGCAGGATCGGGTACGAGACCCAGTCGAGGCTCGTGACGTTGCTCTTGTTGAATCCGAGCGCTTCGTACACGGCCCGGCTGTAGCCCTGCGTCATGCTGCCGACAGCCTGGTTCTCGACGCCTCCGAGGTACACGGAGAGACCGGTGTCCTGTGCACCGTAGAGGTGCGTCGCGCTGATCTTGCCGGTCGTCTTGTTCACCGAGATGTCGGCGACGATCCCGGCCATCGTGCCGGCGAAGCCGCCGAGGGCGACCCCGCGACCCGTCACGACGTTGCCCGACTGGAGGGACGAAGCCGCCACCTTCGGCTGCCAGTTGGCGAGCTTCGTCACCTCGTTGAGCACGTTCGACCAGCGGTTCCACGTGAACGGCAGGCCGCGTGCGGCCTCCGACGCGTTGCTCGTCATGTTCTGGAGCCGGAACGCAACCGGATCCATGTTCGCGGCGTGAGCGAGCTCGTCGATCAGCTGCTCGTAGGCGAACACGGAGCCCGGAGCAAGCGGCGCCCGCATGAACGACGAACTGAAGTACTGGTTCAGGAGCGGCAGCTGCTTGAGCGTGACCCGCTGATTCGCGGTGCTGTACTGCGCGCCCATGTTCGTGTTGTCGATGAAGTCGAACCCGAGCGGGCCCGCAGTTGCACCGAGCTCCTGCTGGTTCGCTTCCGTTCCGTAGAACTGGATCGTGAAGTGCGTGAAGTCGGTACCGACGATGTTCCCGCTTCCGTCGATCCCGCCGCGCACGTCCATCAACTGCGCGGGTGCGTAGTGATCCCACCCTTGCTCGTCCCACCGCATCCACTGGAGCCTGACCGGCGCCCCGGCGAGATACGACATCACCGCAGCCGTCTGCGCACCGTCGTCGTACGGGCTCGTACCGAAGACACTCGAACCCTCGTAGTACGAGACACGGATCTCGCTCGTCGGCAGGTTCAGCCCGGCGAGAGCGAGCGCGGCCTGAATGCTGCCGCGGGACGCGTAGACGTCCTGCGAGTTGGAGAAGATGCGCGCACCGCCCGACGTCACGTCCGCGACCGCGCACGTCGGCCCGATCGGGAAGTGGCCGTTGTACTCCATCGAGTACGTCTGCGAGACGGTGTGAGCGGCGCCGGCAATCGCCGTGTCGACGTTGCCGATGCTGCTGTACGGCACGATCACCGACTGCCCGGTCGAGTCCTGACTCCGCATCTGGTTCCACAGGTTTCCGACGCCGGGAATCGGAGGCATCGGCGCCCACGTGACCTTCAGCTGAGAGGCAGCCTGGATCGCGTCGTACTCGAGCGGCGCGACGACGCCGAGGAAGTTGCCCTTCTGGATGACCTTCGCGCCCGGGATGCTGCTGATCGAACTCGCGTCGACCGACAACACCGTCGGGTTCGTTCCCCCGCCGTACGCGCCCTGCCCGCGCGGGCGGACCATCCGGCCGTGCAGCATCCCCGGCACGCGGATGTTGTGTACGTACGTGTAGGTGCCCATCACCTTCGCCGGGATGTCGATCCGCTGCGGTGACGGACTCTTCCCGACGAGCGTGTACTGGCCGATCGGCTTCGACCCGGGCTGTCCGGGGTTGAGGCCGGCGCCGGCCGTCGCCGGTCCGCCGCCGAATGCCGGCGAGGACGCGAGGTTGTAGCTGGCCGGCATCGCGACGTTGAACAGGTTGCCGCCGATCAGCTGGCCGTACGTGACGGTCTTCCCGCCGCCGGAGACGACGCCCTTGCTGACCGTCAGGCTCGTGGCCGGCACGCCGAGGTTCGTCGAGGCCAGCCCGAGCAGCGTCTGGTACGCAGCCGCTGCCGCGGCTCGAGTCTGCATCCCGCCGACATGCACGGCTTCGCTGCCGTACGTGCCGCCCTGGTACGGCGTCACGTTCGTGTCGTTCGAGATCATCTTCATCTGGCTCATGTCCATGTTCAGCTCTTCGGCCGCGATCATCAGCAGGCCGGTCGACGAACCCTGGCCGAGCTCGACCATCCCGAGCTTCATCGAGGCCGTATTGTCGGCGCCGATCGCAAGCCAGGAATCGAGCTGCGTCGGGTCGTACGGCCCGTTGCTGGCGAACTCGCCGCCGGTCGACGAGGCCGCCTTGGCCGTCTTCGCACCGAGGGTCGCACCGAGCGTCGAGAAGCTGACGATCAGGACGCCGCCGCCCTTGATGAACGTCTTGCGCGAGAACTCCTTCTCATGCAGAAAGCCCGTCATGGCTAGCTGCCTCCCTTCGCCATCGCAGCGGCAGCCTGCTGAATCGCCGTCAGGATGCGCGGATACGTGCCACAGCGGCACAGATGCCCGTT